>ULRW01035692.1_pt1 | contig 11828 bp, 7 predicted proteins | sample 1955581 | NCBI WGS metagenome assembly ULRW01 (sample SAMEA4835687, study PRJEB28245) | human gut metagenome | biome: gut microbiome; material: fecal sample | place: Denmark | collected 2008 | reverse complement strand
CCGCCGACACTTCGGTGATGAGCCTCGGGTCGACGGGCTTCGGTATGAAGTACGACGGGCCGAAAGTGAGGTTGTTGACGTGATAAACGTCGTTCACCACGTCGGGCACCGGCTGCTTGGCCAGGTCGGCAATGGCGTTGACGGCGGCCATCTTCATTTCCTCGTTGATGGCCGATGCATGCACGTCGAGCGCTCCGCGGAATATGTAAGGGAACCCAATCACATTGTTTATCTGGTTTGGATAGTCAGAGCGGCCCGTGGCCATGAGCACGTCGGGCCTGCTCTCCATAGCCTTTTCGTAGCTAATCTCCGGCACAGGGTTGGCCAGCGCGAACACGATGGGCTGGTCGGCCATCGACCTTATCATGTCTTGCGTGAGCACGTTGCCTTTCGACAGCCCGACAAAAACGTCGGCTCCCTTGATGGCTTCTTCGAGAGTGTGGATGTCGCGCCGGTCTGTGGCAAACATCTTTTTCTGCTCTGTGAGGTTTGCCCTGTCGCTGGTTATCACTCCCTTTGAGTCGAGCATCACTATGTTTTCGCGGCGTGCGCCGAGCGCCATGTACAGCTTGGTGCACGATATGGCAGCCGCGCCGGCTCCGTTGACAACAATCTTGACGTCCTTGATGTCTTTGCCGTTCACTTCAAGGGCATTCCTCAGGCCTGCGGCAGATATTATGGCCGTGCCGTGCTGGTCGTCGTGCATCACAGGTATGTCAAGGCTCTTCTTCAGCCGTTCCTCAATGTAAAAGCATTCGGGTGCCTTGATGTCTTCAAGGTTGATGCCTCCGAAAGTGGGCGCTATGCGCTCTACGGCCTCGCAGAATTTCTCCGGGTCTTTCTCGGCCACCTCGATGTCGAACACGTCGATGCCGCCGTATATCTTGAACAGCAGGCCCTTGCCCTCCATCACCGGCTTTCCGCTTATGGCCCCTATGTCGCCGAGGCCCAACACGGCGGTGCCGTTGCTTATCACGGCCACAAGGTTGCCCTTGTCGGTATATTTGTAGGCGTCTTCATTGTTCTGCTGTATTTCCAGGCACGGATATGCCACGCCCGGAGAATACGCCAAGCTCAAGTCTGTCTGTGTCCGATAGGGTTTTGTGGGTTTGACCTCGATTTTTCCCGGCCTGCCATAGGCATGATACTGCAATGCGGCCTCCTTTGAAATTTTCACCATGATAGTTACTCCTTAATTCGTTTTTATGTTGTTGCATGGCTGGCTGAGCAGCCCCGTTTCGTACGTTAAAATTACCTGTCCTGCCATTTGTATGTAACAAACTATGGTTCAACATGTTGCAACATGCGCCATTTGCCGCCCCGAAACGCCCTGTACGGGATGTCCAAACGGCCTGTCCGGCAAGCCCGTATGGGCCGTATGGCCACTGGGCCCTTGCCCGGCATGCCGCGCCCCCGTTTCTGTAAAGAAAACGCTTGGCCGCGATTCCCATCTGGGCTGGCCCGGTGAGCATGCAGAATGGTGCTTGATGCATATTAACTTCTATGCAAAGGTAAGAAAAACTAATTGAAAACTATCGGCTTTTTTTATTATTTTAGTAACTTTGCAAATTAAATTATCGATTATGGTTGAAAATAAAAATATAACAACATATAAAGAATCGCTCAAGGAGAAAATACTGTCTGCTGCGATGGCCCTGTTTGCAGAGAAAGGAATCAAGGCGGTGAAGATGGATGACATTGCTAATTCGCTGTCGATTTCGAAGCGCACCATCTACGAGATATGCGAGAACAAGGAAGACTTGCTGTTTGAAGGCGTCAAGAAGCGCAAGAGTGCCCAGCAGGAAGCGCTGCGCGAATTTGCCGAAGGGGCCGACAACGTTATGGACATCATACTTCACTCTTTCAGGCTCACAATAGAGCAATTCAAGTTCACCAACCCTGTATTCTATTCCGACCTGATGAAATATCCCAGGATAATGAGGTATTTCGAGGAAGACAAGAAAAAGTCGCAAAAGCAATTCCGCGAATTCCTCCACCGGGGCATTGGTGAGGGATATTTTCGTGAAGACGTCAATTACGACCTTATTATATATATACTAAGCGCGCAAGAACGATATATAATGATGTCGCAACTCTACAACATGTACTCTATGGAAGAAATATTCTACAACCTTATATTTATCTCTCTGCGCGGCATCTGTACCAACAAGGGCATAGAAGTCTTGGACGGTTTCCTCATAAACATCAAATCATGAACCAATGCTCCCGGGCATTTGTGCTGACCGGCCTTGTTGTGGCAATACTGCTGGCCATGCACATGTTGCCCACATTATATGTCAATGACATTGAATTGCGCCACGTCAACATACTGAGCGACGTGCTGCCCGAACCTTATGGGACCGACGGCGCCACAGCCGAAGTAGTTGCGCCACCAGCTCCACCTGCGCCCGTTGCCGTTGCCGACAGTGACAGTACGGCAGCAAGGGTAGAGGAGGTGCACCCTGATGGTGTTACCATGATTGCCGACTATTCTGCAGGCGAGGCCGGTGGAATGGATCATTTTTACCACATGCTTGCCGGTGCGGGGGCGGCTGGGCGTCCGGTGCGTATTGCCTACTTTGGCGATTCGTTCATCGAGGGCGACATACTTACGTGCGACTTGCGCGAAAAACTGCAACAGGCGTTTGGCGGAAACGGAGTTGGGTGGGTTGACTGCGGAAGCAAAATAAACGGTTTCCGGCGCACGATAACACAAAATTTCGGAGGCTTTGTAGAGTATGAGGTGGTAAAGAAACCATACTCACACAAGGTGGAGGGCATAAACCAGCGCTACTTCATACCGTCTGAAGGGGCTTTTGTCACAACTAAAGGCACGACATACAAGCCGCACTCGGCTTCGTGGCAAGTGGCCCGCCTCTTCTTGCGTACCGACACCACGCTTACAGTGACGGCACAGACGGGCAACGGCAGGCGGCACACGTACAACGTGAAGTCGTCGCCGTCGGTACAGATGCTTACCATGGCCGACACCACCAACAGCATATCATACAGCTTCACCGGCGTTGGCCGCGACACCTACGTCTACGGCATGGCGCTCGAATCGGCCGGAGGCGTGGTGCTCGACAATTTCAGCATGAGGGGATCGGCAGGATATACGCTGGCAAACATACCGCAGCAAACATTGCGAGATTTTGCCAGGCTTCGCCCATACGACCTTATCGTGCTGCATTTCGGACTCAACGTGCTGAATGAAAAAAGCCAGATTGCCAATTACAAGGCATACACCAAGCGTATGCAGAAGGCTGTCGACAACCTGCGCCAGGCATTCCCAGAGGCCTCGATACTCATAGTGAGCGTGCCCGACCGCGACCAGCGCACGGCTGCCGGCATACGTACCATGAACGGGGTTGAGTCGCTCGCCGCTTACCAACAGCTGATGGCCTCGGAGTGCCGTGTGGCTTATTTCAACTTGTTCGAGGCCATGGGAGGGCGCGAGAGCATGAAAGCCATGGTGGACAAAGGATGGGCCAACAAAGACTACACCCACCTGAGCTTTGCTGGCGGGAAGCATGTGGCCAACTACATCTTTGAATCATTCATGGCCGGATTTGAAAACTATAAACGTCGCAATAACATTAAATAGAACAATGCTTGACAGTATTTCACATTTGTTGGCATACAATCCAGACGAGCCTCTGATATTCAGCAGCGGCCTTTTCCTGTTTCTCTTCCTGGGCTTTTCGTTCGTCTACATGCTCCTGCAGAGGCAGCGCGTTCTTCGGTTGCTGTTTGTCACGGCCTTTTCATACTACTTCTATTATAAGAGCAGCGGTGTTTACTTTGTGCTTCTGGCCATTGTCACCGTGAGCGATTATTTCATTGCAGCCGGAATATGGAACTACAGGCAGCGCCATCCCGAGCGCAGGCTGTTGCCAAAGTTGCTGGTTGCGCTGAGCCTTTGCATCGGATTGGGCATGCTGGGCTATTTTAAGTACACTAATTTCTTTGCAGGTCTCATTGCCCGCATGGTTGACTTCAACTTTCAGCCGTGGGACATCTTCCTGCCCGTTGGCATAAGCTTCTTCACGTTTCAAAGCCTCAGCTATACGATAGATGTGTATCGCGGACAGCTCAAACCGCTGCCCTCGTTGCTTGACTATGCGTTCTTTGTGTCGTTTTTCCCCCAACTCGTTGCCGGCCCCATAGTCAGGGCGCGCGACTTCGCCCCCCAGATACGGCATCCGTTGGTCGTTACAAGCGACATGTTTGCCAAGGGCGTGTTCCTTATATCCATAGGCCTCTTCAAGAAAGCAGTGATAAGCGATTACATCAGCCTCAACTTTGTTGACCGTATATTCGACAATCCCGGATTGTACAGCGGGATAGAGAATCTGCTCGGGTTGTATGGCTATGCCCTGCAGATATATTGCGACTTCAGCGGATACAGCGACATGGCCATTGGTTTGGCGCTGCTTCTGGGATTCCATTTTCCAATGAACTTCAACGCACCATACGTCAGCAGCAGCATAACGGAGTTTTGGAGGCGCTGGCATATTTCGCTCTCTACGTGGATACGCGACTATATTTACATATCGATGGGAGGCAACCGCAAGGGAAAGCTGCGCACGTATGTAAACCTGGTGGTTACCATGCTTCTTGGCGGATTGTGGCATGGCGCAAGCCTAAATTTCGTGGCTTGGGGCGGCATGCACGGTTTGGCGCTGGCTGCTCATAAGTATTTCCGCACCGATGTGCTTCACCACGACAGGAATTACCGTTCACACGGCTTGCGCAAGGCATTGGCTTGCATAATCACTTTCCATTTCGTATGCTTCACGTGGATATTTTTCAGAAACGGAACGTTCGAGGCAAGTGGTGTAATGCTGAAGCAAATATTCACCGACTTCCACCCCGAACTGTTCTGGCAGGTTGTCGTCAATTACAAATATGTGTTCATGCTGATTGCTTTGGGCTATCTGACCCACTTCATTCCAGACTCGTGGCAGGAGCGCATGATATATTGCCTGAAGCGGGGCAATATAGTTGTCGACGCATTGCTTATAACAGCTGTCATCTATATAGTTATCCAGATAAAGAGCAGCACCATCCAACCGTTCATCTATTTCCAGTTTTAAGAATGGCAAAGCGAAGTGGCAAGCCCGGTTGTCGGGCTTGCCACTTCGCTTTATTCAGGTTGGTTGTTACTGGTGTTGCTCGCGGGGCAGGTCGTTGACAGTCTTCACAGGATTGAACGTTGTCAGCGGAACTTCTACGAAAACGGTGTTCCAGTCACTCATGGCCCCGTTCCACAAGCCGGGCAGTTCGAGGGCCTTGAGCTCTTTGCCGTTCTTGCTCTTGCTGCTGATGAAGCCAGTGGTCTTGTCTACGTATTTAGGCAGGTCAAACGCGTTGCCCTTGTAATCCTTTACGGCGCAGACCAAGTCGACGGGATTGAAGTGTGTGCCTTTGGTGAACATCTCGACATACTCCTTGTTAGACTTGTCTATCTGGCTGCTCTCAAGTATCTGCAGGCTCACAGTGCCGTCATGGTTGTATGTAAGGAACGGGCCTCCGCCGGGTTCACCCACGTTTTTGACCACACCGCAAACGCGTATCGGTCGGTTCAGCTTGTTTTTGAGGTATATCACGAGTTCGGCATCCTCCAAGTGCTTGATGTCCTGCTTTCGGCAGCATAGGTCGTTCTGCACGAAACGTATGATGCTCTCGAGCTGCTCGTGTGAGTAATTTCCTGTCTCAAGAAGGTTGAGGTATTCAAACACTTTTTCCTGTATCGTTACGAGCACGCCAGCAATCACTTGCTTGTATAGCACCGTGTCGCCTTTGAGCCTGTCGGGTACTACATTGTCGATGTTCTTTATGAATACGATGTCGGCCTCTATCTCGTTAAGATTCTCGATGAGCGCGCCGTGGCCTCCCGGGCGGAACAACAGCTTGCCGTCTTCAGTCCTGAAGGGGGTGTTGTCTGGGTTGGCGGCAATAGTATCTGTTGAGGGCTTTTGCTCAGAGAACGAGATGTCATAGTCTACGTTGAATTTTTCACTGTAATATCCAAGCTTGGCCTCGACCATCGACTTGAACAAGTGCAGGTGCTCGTGGCTTACTGTAAAGTGGATGCGAGACTTACCCTTGCTTGAAGCATAGAGGGCGCCCTCAACCAGATGCTCTTCCATGGGAGTGCGAACACCGTCATCATATTTGTGGAAAAGCAACAATCCTTTAGGCAGCTGCCCATAGTTCAGCCCCTTGCTCTCCAGTAGGTTGGCCACAATCGCCTTATAGTTGCCGTCGGCTATCAAGTCGCAGACAGACTTGCCTTCGTTGTTTAAGCAAGCCTTGTCAAGCGCATCATAGAAAGCAAACCGCTTCAAGCCGTCGAAAAAATGCTTTTCAAAATCTGTCGTCGGAACATCGTAATCAGCGTCAAGGAAAGCAAACAAGTCTTTGAACATACGGCTTGCGGCACCCGAGGCAGGAACAAACTTCACTATCTGCTTGCCTTGCTCCTTGTAATTCTCCCATGCAGCCTCATACTGTTTGCATTCGTCGTCGGTCAAAGCCATGATTCCATGGCCGATGCCGGCAGCTGCTTCTAATCTCAAAAATGGGAAGCCTGTTTTAAACTCATCAAGCTGATTCTTGATTTGCTCTTCTGAAATGCCCTTGGAGGCAATCTGTTTCAAGTCGTCTTGTGATAACATATATATTGAATTTAAAGTAATTTCGTCACAAATATACTAACTTTCCGCCGAAAAATTGAAATAATGAGATAAAAGTTGTACCTTTGCAATGATATATTAACACACAGAGAGTAATTATGGCCGATAGATTTGAGTTTACACATCAGGAAAAAGCAGCATCTTTGCTATTATACTCCACGCTGAAGGAAAAGATTGGGCCGTCACTTCTTCCCGATGACGAGAAGAAGATACGTGGCCACCTTGCTGATTCTGTAAAGCAGAATCTCATCAAGCGTGATGTGTTTGGGCTTAACCCGGTATTGCTCGGTTTCCAAACAGCCATGATTGTTGTCGACGAGATTGGGCTCAAAAGAGATGCCGTGCTGGCGATACTGCTGCACCCAAGCGTGTCTAACGGTTATGTTTCAATAGACGAAGTGCGTGAGCAGTTCGGCGATTCCGTGGCCCGCATACTCCACGGACTGGAAAGGATAGCCGACCTGTATGCCAAGAATCCTGTCATTGAGAGTGAGAATTTCCGCAACCTGTTGCTGTCTTTCGCCGAAGACATGCGGGTGATTCTAATCATGATAGCAGACAGGGTTAACCTCATGAGGCAAATACGCGACACGGAGAACACTGAGGCCAAGATGAGGGTGTCTGAAGAGGCTGCCTATCTTTACGCCCCGCTGGCCCACAAGCTTGGCCTGTATAAGCTGAAAAGCGAACTTGAAGATCTGTCGTTGAAATACTTGGAGCACGATGCCTATTACATGATAAAGGACAAGCTGAATGCTACCAAGCAGGCCCGTGATGCCTATATCAGCAGGTTCATCGAACCGATACAGAAACGGCTTATGGATGCCGGACTGCGCTTCCACATGAAAGGCAGGACAAAAAGCATTCATTCGATATGGCAAAAGATGAAGAAACAGAAGTGTGCCTTTGAAGGCATATACGACTTGTTTGCCATACGTATCATTCTCGATTCGCCGCAAGACAAGGAAAAAATGCAGTGTTGGCAGGCTTATTCCATTGTCACTGACATGTATCAGCCGAATCCGAAGCGCTTGCGCGATTGGTTGTCTGTGCCGAAGTCAAATGGATATGAAAGCCTGCATATCACGGTGCTCGGGCCTGAACAGAAATGGGTTGAGGTGCAAATAAGAACCGAGAGGATGGACGAGATAGCCGAGCGGGGAGTGGCGGCACACTGGAGATACAAGGGCATAAAAGGTGAAAGCGGGCTCGATGAATGGCTTACAAACATACGCAACATCCTCGAAACGAGCGATGACCTGCAGGTCATGGACCAGTTTAAAATGGATTTGTATGAGGACGAGGTATTCGTTTTCACCCCAAAAGGAGATTTGTTTAAGTTTCCCAAAGGCGCAACAGTATTGGATTTTGCCTACCACATACATTCAAAGATAGGCAGTAGCTGCACTGGGGCCAAGATAAACAACAAGATTGTAACCTTGCGCGAAGAACTGCACAGTGGCGACCAGGTTGAGATACTGACCTCAAGCACCCAGAAACCCAAGCAGGCATGGCTCAACATCGTGAAGACATCGCGCGCCAAGGCTAAGGTAAGGCTGGCCTTGAAAGAAACGCAGGTGAAGGAAGGGCAGTACGCGAAAGAAGTCATAGAGAGGAAATTCAAGAACCGCAAGATTGAATTCGATGAGTCAACCATGGCCCGGCTTATCAAAAAGATGGGCTTCAAAGAGGTTAGCGATTTCTATAGGCAGATTGCAGATGGCGAATTGGACACCAATGAGGTAATCGACAAGTACGTTGAGCTTCAGTCAAAGGAAAAGAGTGGGGCAGGGGACCAGCCTGCCCGAAGTGCGGAGGAATTCAATTTCAATGCTGCCAATGAGATGTCTGTGCCCAATGACGATGTTTTGGTTATAGACAGAAACCTTAAGGGCATCGACTATCAACTTGCCCGTTGCTGTCAACCGATTTATGGTGACGACGTCTTCGGGTTCGTCACAGTCAACGGCGGAATAAAGATACACCGAACCGACTGTCCTAATGCGGCAGAGTTGAGAAAGCGTTTCGGCTACCGTATTGTCAAAGCCCGATGGAGCGGCAAAGGTTCGTCGAAGTATTCAATCACACTCAGAGTTATTGGAAATGACGACATCGGCATCGTAAACAACCTTACAAGCATAATAAGCAAAGACGAACGACTGACATTGCGCTCTATAAGCATCGACAGCAACGATGGCTTGTTTAGGGGCAACCTGGTGGTTATGCTTGAAGACACCTCGCGCCTTGAGTCTCTAATAAAGAGGTTGCGCACTGTAAAGGGGGTGAAACAGGTTGAGAGAATATAAAAAAACTGCTGCCACATTTTGGGAGTATAAGAATAGAATGCCCGAGGAGAGAATCCTCGGGCATTCTATTCTTATATTTTGAGCAACAGCTTTTATGCGGACATAAACCATTACTGCTGCTGCAAAACAGCCATCCTTGACATTTTGATTACGAGTGCCATTACATAGTTGCAATGGCGCTCGTGATTGATTGTTCCACATATCATTATTTCGTATTGTAGCCAATCAGGTCCTTGACAGCCTCGCTGCCCATCACCAACCCTGCTGCGGCAGGGACGAAAGCATTGCTTGCCGGAACATGCCTCGACGGATTGCCACCATCGTCACATACAATCTTTATTGGCTGCTCATAGCTACAAACAACCTTCAGTTTTCTTATGCCAAGCTCTTTCAGTTTCTTTCGCATTACCTTTGCTATCGGATCCATCTTTGTCTTGAATATGTCGGTCACGCAAAATGCGGTAGGATCCATTTTGTTTGCAGCGCCCATAGAACTGATAACAGGTATGCCCTGCGACTTACAGCGTTTCACCAGCTCTACTTTGGCAGCTATCGTGTCTATGCAGTCGAGCACATAATCATATCTTGTCAGGTCAAAGTTGTCTGCGTTGTCAGGCAGATAAAATACGGCATGGGCAAAAACTGAGCATTCAGGGTTTATGTCCATAACCCTCTCCTTGGCAACATCAACCTTTAGTTTCCCAACGGTGCTATGCAAAGCTATGATTTGTCTGTTTATGTTAGACAGGCTTACGCGGTCATTGTCAAACAAGTCAAGTTGGCCGACACCGCTACGGGCAAGCACCTCAACGGCATAGCCGCCCACACCACCTACACCGAACACAGCCACACGGCAGTGTTCCAATGTCTTTATGGCCGCATCGCCTAATAGTTGTTTTGTTCTTGAAATTGTTTCGTTCTGCATATATGGACATAGTGAAATAAAAAAGCCCGAAGAAACTCCGGGCCTTCTTTGTAGTGGATAGGGGAATCGAACCCCTATGCCAAGATTGAGAATCTTGTATCCTAACCATTAGATGAATCCACCATACATCTGTATATAGAAAAGAAAAAGAGCTCAGTCAATGAACTCTTTCGTGTAGTGGATAGGGGAATCGAACCCCTATGCCAAGATTGAGAATCTTGTATCCTAACCATTAGATGAATCCACCGCAATACCTTATTCCGCGGAAGCTGGGGGATTCGAACCCCCGGTACGATAAACTCGCACGGCAGTTTAGCAAACTGCTGGTTTCAGCCACTCACCCAAACTTCCTCAGATTTTCTTTTCTTTAGGCATCTTCTCTCAAATGCGATGCAAAGGTACTGCTTTTATTTCACACTACCAAATTTTTTCTAATTAATTTTACAAACAACGGTAGATTAATTGTTTTTCAGCGCTATGACGCCGGTCATCTCCTTATTTAAATAAAAGGTGTCATGGAAATCCTGTCCGTTAATCTTGTATCTCACCCTTATGATAATGAGCTTTTCGTCTTTGTTCCTCTGGGCAAACTCTGTGCGCCCGGCATACATCGACGAGTTTTTGGCAGTATTCCGCAGCTTATTTATTATAGAGTCATTAAGATACCTTGTTGAGTCAATATCACTGTACTCAACTATTTGCAGGGCTGAGGCATCTTTCAGGTTGTTTTCCATAAAGTCTTCTACAACAGATTCGGCTTTATGCTGTTGCCCGCACGAAGCGAGCAACAGCATTGCAGATGACAACAAAATGTGTCTTATTTTCATATTCCTATTTTGTGGGTATGTTGTCAAGAATGTCAAGAAGGTGGTTCCACACCATCTCGACCGTGGGTATGTGCAGTCTCTCATCCGGCGTATGCACTCCGCGCAATGTCGGGCCAAACGACACCATGTCGAGATTGGGATACCTTTCGGAGAAAAGGCCGCACTCGAGTCCTGCGTGGATTCCGCGGACGATGGGCTCCTTGCCAAACAGTTTCTTGTACGAATCAACGGCAATGTCGGTCAGTTTGCTGTCTGGGTTCATCTTCCATGCCGGGTAACCGTCTGTCTGCTCCACCTTTGCGCCTGCCAATTCAAACAGGGCCTTGATGGTATTGCACTGGTTTTCAAGGTTGCTCATCACATTGCTGCGCTGCGAGGCAACAATCTTGATGCTCCCATTGTCGGTAATTATGCTGGCTATGTTGCTTGATGTCTCAACCATTCCGTTGAGCGCCTTGTCTTGGCATATTGCAAACACACCATTGTCTACGGCCTGTATTGCCCTGATGAACTTGCCCGAAACTTCCTGCGGCATTACGTCTGCGGCATCGGTGCTTTCCATGCCAAACTCCATGTCGGTGTCCGTCACGTGATATTCCTCTTGCACGTCGTGCGCAAAGATGTTCCAGTCTGCGCGTATGCTTTCCTTGGCATCGTTGGGAACAGCTATCACGAACGATCCGTCGCGCGGGATGGCGTTGTGCATCTTGCCTGAATTGAAGGCAGCCAACCTTATGTCATGGTTCTGCATTTCCTTGTAAAGGAAGCGGCCCAGAATCTTGATTGCATTGGCGCGCTTTTTCTCTATGTCGTCACCCGAATGTCCGCCCTTGAGCCCTTTTATCCATCCTTTGATGAAGAAATAGCCGGCCGGTGCCTTCTCGGCTTTGAAATCAAACGTTGCTATTGTTGTACGTCCGCCTGCGCACGAAACGAATATCTGGCCTTCATCCTCACTGTCAAGGTTTATCAGCATGTCCCCGTTCATGAAACCAGCCTCCATGCCACTTGCCCCGGTGAGCTGGGTTTCCTCGTCGCGAGTGAATACACACTCCAACGGCCCGTGCTTTAT
>ULRW01070966.1_pt1 | contig 11905 bp, 14 predicted proteins | sample 1955581 | NCBI WGS metagenome assembly ULRW01 (sample SAMEA4835687, study PRJEB28245) | human gut metagenome | biome: gut microbiome; material: fecal sample | place: Denmark | collected 2008 | reverse complement strand
AATCTGCCGAAAAGCCTTGGCCGTTAAGCAGCATAGCTTTGTTCAGCACCTGCACGCGTCCGCCAAAATCTCTGTCTAAAGCTTGCTTGTAGGGATGGTCCGGATTGGACAAATTTTTTAAAGTCTGCTCCAAAATAGGATCTGACGGCACAAGCCAAACTACAAGCTTAGGTTTTTCTGCCGGCATAAAATCAAAAATATGCTTGATAGCACTGCAGGCAAGAAAGGTTTTGCCGCCGCCGGTAGGAACCTTCATGCAGACAGCAGGCACACCCTGAATATTATCTTTATAAGCGGGGACACCGCCGTTGCCTACGGCAATATCCTTTGTCTGCCAATAATTCTTCCAGGCTTCCGCAAGATTGGCGCTCTGCTTTAATGAGTGCAGATAGTTTTGCAAATCCGCTATAACTTTTTTCTGGTAATTTTTTAATTCCATGTTTTTACCCTCACAGCCTTGCGATGTCACGCGGAATCTTTTTAAATGTAATATGGAACTGCTGCAATTTATTTTCTGAAAGAACGCAGGTATCAGCGTAAATAACATAGGCTTCCGCTTGCGTCTTGATGCTCTTCAAGAAAGCAGCATTCAGCGTAGTGCTTGCGTCTTTTTCGTAGTTAAAGTAGTAGGCAGCTCCATGATACACGCCTAAAAGCATCGGTTCGTCGGCAGATGCCTCCGGCAGCGCCTGTTTTGTTTCCATATAGTAGATATATTCACGGATTTTTTCGGTGCTCACAACATTATTAAGCTTATCATCTACAAGCAGAGGCTCGCCTAATTCGTAGTAGCTGAAGCTGCCGCCGGTGCCATCCACTGCTTTTTTCCCCTCACCATAACCATTAATCACACGCTTAACACGCTCTGCTGTAATAGTATCTGCATAATCCATCATCTCTATGCAGATAAATTTGCGGTTGCCACCGTCGGCCCTGTTCATGTTCAGCACTGCGTGCGCTGTTGTGCCGCTGCCAGCGAAACTATCGAGGATTATGGAGTCTTTATTGGTTGCGATTTGAAGTATTCTTTGAATTAATTTTGTTGGTTTTGGTGTAGAAAAATCAAAAGCATCAGTACCAAAGATCGCCCTATATTCTTTTCTTGAAAACTGATTATCTCCTGCAAAATCTGTTTTCCATATAGTCATTGGTACTAAACCACTTTGGGTATCTAAAAACTTTTTAAATCTAGGTTTTCCCCTTCCATCAGCTCCCCAATATACCAAATTATTAGCTACATTTTCTTCATGTCTATCTTTGGTATAACTCCATACGCGAGTTCTATCAGGCCATATTTCTTTACCTGTATTTGGATTTATAACCGGATAATACAAATTAGGCCTCTCATCTGCATTTTTATTACAATTATATGCTATGGACTGCCACGCACCTCTAGGGTCATTATCTGGATTTTTATAACGAGAAGTTTGTTCCTCTTCTACAGGTAACTTATTTAAAAAAAACAAGTTTTTTTGTTTTGCATATATCAATATATGGTCATGTTGTTCCGAAAAATATTTAGCATCATTCGCCCTGCTAAACTTTTTCTCCCATATAAGATTGGTAACAAAATTTCCTGCTCCGAAAATCTCATCACATATCAGCTTCAAATTCGCCTGCTCATTATCATCAATGCTGATAAAAATAACTCCGTCCTCCGCCAGCAGCCTCTGCAGCAATTTAAGCCGCGGATACATCATGCACAGCCACTTATCATGGCGCGACAAATCTTCGCCCTCTTTGCCCACAACCTGATGCAGCCAGTGCTGCATCTGCGGGTCGTTAACATTATCATTGTACACCCAGTTTTCATTGCCTGTATTGTACGGCGGATCAATATAAATACATTTAATCTTGCCCTCATACTTGGGCAGCAGCGATTTGAGCGCCAGTAAATTGTCACCATGAATAATCATGTTCTCGCTGCCGTTGTCTTCTTCATGCTTGCCTGCTTCATCAAAGCTGTACTGCCTTTCCAGCACATGAAAAGGCACTTCCAAATGGTGGTTCAGCACCTTGTCTTTTCCAATCCAGTTTAAAGTCGGCATACCTTTCCTCCCGCTCTCTATCTTAATTCGTCCACTCGACTACTGATTCGTCCACTTGCCAGTTGATGTATCCACTCATACATCAACTAAATTGATGTTTTCAGTTTATTTATCCACTTATGCATCAACTAAACTTACTCGCTCAGTTTATGCAATCATATACCTATCTTCTTCTCCTAAGCACCTGCTTCTCCCACGTTTTAACCGTCTGCGCCCGCAAAAAATCCTTCAACGGCTGCAGGTTCTGCTCTTCATCCCACGCCTCCAGCGCGTCAAAATACGCCTTTCTATCCTCCTGATGGATAACAATCGGCGGATGATTATGTATAACCAGCAGATAATTCATCACCAAGCGTCCTGTGCGCCCATTGCCATCGGCAAACGGATGGATATTTTCAAACTTAGCATGAAAAAAGGCTGCTGCCGTTAACGCATTCTTATCGTCAACATCGCCAATATCTTCTATAAGCTCCTGCATTTCGTCCGGCACATCCTCCGGCCAGGCACCGGTCTCATTCTTACCTGTAACATAATCGCCCTTTTTATATTCCCCGGGCCGTTCTCCTTTTTTCCAGCGCAAAGGATCATAAGTATTGAGCGTCAGGCGTTTTTGGATTTTTTTTATCAAATTTTCATCAATAGGCTTACGCTCATTAAACGCTGCAAAAAAATACTCATTAGCTAATTTTGCATTGCGAATCTCAAACAAGGTACGGATATCACCGGTATAGCTTGTAACGCCATCATGCTCAAAAATTTCGCGTGTATCATGATAGGTTACATTAGGATTTTCAATATTACCGGAGTTATAAGCAAAAGAAATTACATGCCCGTTAAATGCTTCTTCTAAGTCTGCATCTGTCTGAATATTTTTCGTCTGCCACCAAGCTACAATCTGTTCGTACATCTCCGCACCTCCAATAAACGTATTCGTATTTTTACATTATTATACCATATCCCTATACAAAAACTCCTATTCAGCCAACAGAAAATCTGTCGAAGTTTATAGAATCAATTCTACAAACTTTTGGTTTGCATATCTTTGCAGTTTGAATTCCAGAAACTTACAGCGCATCTTTTTAGATTATGTATAGTTACACAAAAAGCGCAGCACGCTTTCGCTTGCTGCGCTCAGGTTGCATATTACGCTGTAATAAATTATACGTTGAAGCGGAACTCGACAACATCGCCGTCCTGCATAACGTAATCCTTGCCCTCCAGACGAACCAGGCCTTTTTCACGTGCTGCAGCCTTGCTGCCGCAGGCTACCAGATCATCAAAGGAAACGATTTCCGCACGGATAAAGCCACGCTCAAAGTCGGTATGGATTTTGCCTGCTGCCTGCGGAGCCTTAGTGTTCAGCTTAATAGTCCAGGCCCGGGATTCCATTTCGCCCGCAGTCAGGAAGGTCATCAGGCCAAGCAGCTTGAAGCCTGCTTTAATCAGGCGGTCCAGACCGGTTTCCTCCAGGCCTGCCATTTCCAGATATTCCTTAGCCTCTTCTTCCGGAAGCTCGGCAACTTCGCTTTCCATCTTTGCGGAAACAACGATAACCTCAGCATTTTCTTCTGCAGCATATTTCTTTACAGCCTGCACATGCTCGTTACCGGACGGATCAGCAACCTCGCCCTCGGCAACGTTGGTAATGTACAGTACCGGTTTCATGGTCAGCAGATGCAGCTCGCCCAGGAACTCCTGCTCTTCCTCGGTCAGGCCAAGGCGGCGTGCAGGCACACCATCAGACAGGCCGGCCATAACCTTTTCCATTACAGCCTGCTCCAGCTTAACCTTTTTATCGCCGGTTTTTGCCAGCTTCACCAGGCGCTCCTGACGCTTTTCAACAGTTTCCATATCAGCTAGGCACAGCTCGGTGTTGATGATATCAATATCACGCAGAGGATCAATGCTGCCCTCAACGTGAGTGATGTTGCCATCCTCAAAGCAGCGTACAACCTCGGCAACAGCGTCTACCTCACGGATGTGGGACAGGAACTTATTGCCCAAGCCTTCGCCCTTGCTTGCGCCCTTTACCAGACCGGCAATATCTACAAAACGCATAGCTGCTGGAACAATCTTTTTGGATTTAAACATATCGCTCAGAACATCTAAGCGTTTATCAGGCACATCAACAACGCCTACATTAGGTTCGATTGTGCAGAAGGGATAGTTTGCTGCTTCTGCGCCAGCTTTGGTAATAGCATTAAACAGGGTACTTTTGCCTACGTTAGGCAGGCCAACGATACCTACTTCTAAATTTGTACTCACGTAAATCGCTCCTCGTCATATATATTTAGTGCGTTAAAAACTCTATATCTAATATATTTTACAATAATATGCTTTGATATGCAATGTTTAGACGCAAAAAGCGCCTTTCCGCAGCATAAAAAAGAGACAGTCCGCAGACTGCCTCTGATTTTTGACTTAAGCTTAGAAATATTCCAGCTCTCTCTTGGCAAATGCACCGGTTACCGGGTTCATGTCAGCATCTACTTTATATCTTGCAGTAACGAACTCTACATCATAATGTACATTGTTGCCTTCTTTTTCGGTTTTGATAACAATATTTCTTGCATCGGGATATGCTTCCAGAACGATTTGTCTGATATCCTCAGGAGTTTTTACCATCATCGTGCTGCCGGCAATATTGCTGCCTTTAATTTCTACTTCCTTAACTTTGGTAGTTGCCAGAACAACCTCTACCTCGTATTCCAGATAATTATCATTATCGCGGAAGTTCAGAACAGCTTCGCCGTCTTCTTCCTTGTAGCCATAAAATACAGCAGCAGCAGGAACCTCGGCGCGTGCAGCATCAATAACCATCTGCTGATGGCTTTTAGCCGGTGCAGCAAAAGCTACTGCGCTCATTGCCAGCGCAGCCAGCATAGAAAGCAAAACTAATAATTTTTTAAACATTGGTATTCCCCCTTTGAAAAAATATAATCAGCTTACAGGACTTATTGTCTATCCAAAAGTCTGTTAGCGTAAGCACGCATAGAAGGATTTGCCACAGCCTTGAAATCTGCAGGCGGCAAAGCAAAGGCAGTTGCCTCATCCACGGTGTTGGAAACCTCCAGTACCTTAAAGATAGGCAGATAGCTTACTTCGTATCCCTTCCAGTCGGCGGTATCCTTTGCATAATAGAAGTTCAGGCTGTTGGTGCCTTTAGTCATCTTATCATAATCATAGCCGGTAACTGCATCATTACCACCCTGCGGACGTACATTGAACCAGCTGATCAGGGTTTCGGCAAAGGGCATGCTCATGCCCGGCAGCTCGGGAACTCTGTCATAGTTTTTATTGAGATAGTCAATAGTATACCAATAACCGTTCTTCACAAAGGAAACGGTATCCTTGATTACCTTGCCGTCACCATCGGTAGTAGTGATACGCTCGGCGTTAATGCCATTGGCTTCATTGTATTCCGTACGGTTGGTGCGCTTTTGCTGTGCAGTCGGCAGCTTGGCATAGGCTTCGGCAGTCAGTACCTCACGCATATCAATGGTCTGAGTTACAACCAGATGTACAGGATGCTTATCACTGTTCAGGGTTTCACCCAACAGATGGATGGTACGCTGACCGGGATTATAGGCAAAAGCCATTGCTGTGCAAAGCATCGTAAAAACAAAGGTCAAAAATAAGGTTCTTAAAGATGTTTTCATGCAATTCACCTCGTATGTATAGTACTACTAACATTATATCATGTTAATGCCTGCGTAAATAAGTAAAATTTTTGTGATTTTTACATAAACGAAAACCCCGCAGCCTAACGGCTACGGGGTATAAGTTTCGTTTAAACCGCCGTGCGAATTATTCGCAGGTGAACGGCAGCAAAGCAACGCAGCGAGCGCGTTTGATTGCTACGGTCAATTGGCGTTGGTGCTTAGCGCAGGTACCGGAAATACGGCGCGGTAAAATCTTACCACGTTCGGTGATATAGCGTTTCAGCTTATTTGCATCCTTGTAATCGATTTCTTCAACTTTATCAACACAGAAGCTGCAAACTTTTCTTCTAGGTCTTCTGCCTCTTTCGCGTTTCATTGCATAACCTCCCTTAAATTAGAATGGAATTTCCTCATCAAAGGGAACCTGTTGTCCGAAACCACCCATACCGCCGTCTTGAGCCGGCGCAGCAGAGCGAGTCGGATTGCTATGAGCAGCAGCGGCATCGGCTTTGCGCTCAATGAACTCGAAGCGATCAGCGATTACTTCGGTTATCCAGCGTTTGTTGCCATCCTTGCCATCATAGCTACGGATTTGCAGGCGGCCTTCAACAAGCGCGCGCTGCCCTTTGGTGAGACTGTTACCGCATGTCTCAGCTTGTTTACCCCAGATTACTACCGGAATAAAATCAGCTTCTCTTTGGCCTTCCTGATTGGCAAAAGGTCTGTCTACTGCAAGAGTAAACTGACAAACAACTTTACCGGTCGGCGTATAACGCACTTCCGGATCTCTAGTAAGTCTGCCCAACAGAATAATCTTGTTCATTGATTATTCACCCTTTCTGATAATCATATGGCGCAGTACTTCATCGGTAATTTTCATAACACGATCAAGTTCCTTAACAGCAGCGGCGTCAGCCTGGAAGGTTACGAGAACATAGATACCTTCATTCAGGTCCTGGATCTCATAAGCAAGGCGTCTTTTGCCCCAACGATCGGTTTTTTCTACATTACCACCGTTTGCAGTGATGAGTTTCTCGAATTTAGCAACAACTGCTTCACAAGCCTCATCCTCAACAGGTTTAACGATGTACATGACTTCGTATGCGTTCACGAAATCACCTCCTCCTTTGGACTTTGGCCCCCGTCTCTCCGGGAGCAGAAGAAGTATATATAGTTATATACAAGCTTAATAATTATATCATTGCTTACGCTGCTTTGCAAGCTTTTTTGAAAAATTTTTCTGCTATTTCTGCTTGCGGCATTCAGGACAATAGCCATACCATTCCAGGTTATGTCCTACAATGGAAAATTCCGTTTTATCCGCCAGCTGTTCCTCGAAATCAGCAATCGGGCAATGGTCTACCTCCACAATCCGATGGCAGCGCAAGCAGATAAGGCGGTGACGGTGCCCCAATGCGTGCAGCACAAAGCCGTACTTGTGCGCATCCGCCAGAAAGCTCTTTTCCGTCAGTCCCTTTTGCGTAAAATTTTCCAGGATGCGGTAAACCGTAGAGAAATTTATCTCCGTGCCCTGCTCACACAGCTGCTGATAAATATCCTCAGCCGTCAGCACGCCCTCGCTCGCCAGCAGCAGCTGCAGAATAAGCTGTCTGTGACGGGTATTTTTTAATCCGTAGCGATGCAGATAATCGCGATAATCTGCCGCAGAACTTGTATCAGTCATCTTTCTACCCCTTCTTTATAAGACAGCACTTATTTCTTTATAAATGATAATCAGCAGCAGCAAAGCCACCGAAACCAAAGCGGTTACACCGCCCGGCGCCGCACCCAGCCAGTAGGAGGTCACAAGGCCTGTGATAATGGCGATAAAGCTCAGCACCATAGCTGCCAGCATCGTCACCTTAAAACCCTTGCCCAGCTGCAGGGCCGCCGCTACCGGCAGCGCAATCAGCGAGCTGATAACCAGAATGCCTACCACGCGGATGGAAACAGCAACCATAGCTGCCACCAGCAGAGCAAAGATATAATTAATCAAGCGCGTTTTTACGCCGGCAATTTTGGTGCCGTCCTCATCAAAGGCCAGCATAACCAGCTGCGGATACAAAAAGTAAACAGCAGCCAGCGAAATTACGCACAGCACTGCTACCGCCAGCACATCGTCAGGCGTTACGGTCAGAATGCTGCCGAACAAAAAAGCTTCTACATTAGTATGTACCATACCGCTGCTGATAATTGTAATCGCAATACCGACAGACAGCGATAGAATAATCACCAGTATAAGCTCCGCATAGCGGCGGAAGCGCTGACGCAAAACCTCAATCAGCACGGCAAACACGGAGGTTACGGCAAAGGCGCTGATAATCGGGTTCACCTTCGCCAGCAGGCCAACCGCTACGCCGGCCAGCGATGCATGTGCCAGCGTATCGCCAATCATGGAATAGCGGCGCAGCACCAGGAACATACCAATCATCGGACACATTAAAGAAATCAGCACAGAAACCAGCAGTGCGTTCTGCATAAAAGCGTATTCCAGCATTATTCCGCACCTCCTACATTATCCTGCATATATTCCTGAACATATTCCTGCGGATTGCAGAAATGACCATGACCGTTCATGACATGATACATTTTATCGGCATTACGCGCCGCAAATTTCAGGTTATGCTCTACCGTGATAATGGTAATACCCTGCTCATGCAGCTCCTGCATAAATTTATACAGCTCCTGCTGGCTCTTGACATCAATGCCTGTAGAAGGCTCATCAAAAATCAGCAGCTGCGGACTGCCCAGCAGTGCTCTGGCAATGAGTACCTTCTGGCACTGGCCGCCGCTCAGCGTACCAATTAAACGGTCACGCAGGTCATAAACATGCATCTGCTCCAGACAGCGACGTACAGCCTGCTTATCCGCTACTTTTAATATCCTGCGGTAATATTCCATTACCTCATATACGGTTATCGGGAACTGGCTGTTGAGAGTTTCAAAGCGCTACGGCACGTAGCCGATGCTGCTAAAAGTATTCTTCAATTCACCTTTTGACGGCTCCAAGAGTCCCAAGAGCAGCTTTACCAGCGTACTTTTGCCGCTGCCGTTTTCGCCGACAATAGCAATATACTCGCCGTCATTTACCTGCATATTGATATTGCGCAGCAGCTCGCTGCCGGATTCATAGGCAAATTCTATATGCTTCAGTTCTATCATAGTGGCTCCTTCATTTACTCACGGCAGCCTACGCTGCCTTTTTGTTGCAGTAAATATTATAGCCCTCGCTCGGCAAATATGCAAGTCATTTGCATTTAGCTTGACAAGAAAGTTCACGGGTGTTATGATAAAATTCGTTATAATATGCAAATCATTTGCGTTTATTTGTGCTTAAATGAGGAGGAGAGCCTATGAAAAAGCTCAGTATTATTTTTTGTATTTGCACTCTGCTGCTCTGCAATCTGCTGGCAGGCTGCGGCAGCAAGGAGCCTGCACCTGCTGCGGACCATAAGCTGCGGGTTGTTGTAACCTTTAATGCTATGAAAGAATTTACCCAGGCAGTCGGCCAAGATAAAATTCATATAACTTCCCTGATTCCCGACGGCACAGAGCCGCATGATTTTCAGCCTACTACTAAAACTATGCAGGCGCTTAGCAAGGCAGACATCCTGATTTACAACAGCACAGGCATGGAGCGCTGGGTGGAGCAGGCAACGCAGGCCGCCGCCAATCCCAAGCTCGTCATTGTAGAAGCATCCAAGGACACCGACCGCATCAGCCTTACAGAAGCCGATGAAATCAGAGCGCATGGGCAGTATGACCCCCACACATGGCTGAGCCTGAGCTGCGCGCAGACAGAGGTAAAGAATATTGCCGAAGCACTGGCAGCCGCAGACAAAACCAATGCTGATTTCTACCGTAAGAATGCCGCAGAATACAATCAAAAGTTGCAGGCACTGCTTGCTGCCTATCAGAAAAAATTCAGCAAGCTGGAACAAAACGACTTTGTCACCGGCCATGCTGCCTTTGCTTACCTATGCCGTGACTTCGGCCTGCAGCAGCAAAGCATCGAGGATGTTTTTGCCAGCGGCGAGCCGAGCGCACAAAATCTGGCCAAGCTGACAGCCTACTGCAAGGAGCACAATGTAAAAACTATCTTTGTTGAAGAAGCGGTAAGCCCCAAAACATCGGAAACACTGGCGCGTGAGGTTGGTGCCACAACGCAGGAAATATATACCATCGAAAGCAGCAACGGCGAGAAAACCTACCTTACCCGCATGGAAGAAAACCTGGACGCTATTTACAAGAGCCTGAAAAAGTAAAAGGTCAGGGCAGTGTAATTACGCAGCTTGCCATAGTCAATCGGCAGACTGCCGACAACCTTACCCGTCTGACCGTTCATCATAAAGGTATAGGGCTTACCCTCAAAGCGTGTGGACAGAATCCATACCGGCACCATTGCATAATGCACGGCATTTTCATCCTTGATAACTGCGCAGTCACCGTTGCTGGTTACACGGGTATAGCCTGTAACGGTATCTGCCAGGCAACCCTCGGCACTTTTGACAACGCGTGCGTCCGCGCGTGTTACAGCAGCCTCGGCATCCACATCATACTTATCTGCCAAAAAGCCTGTCAGATAAGCGGTGCTGAAGGGAACCATCTCTTTGTAATCGAATGGCTCGATGCTTTCCATAAAGGTATCGTCCATCTTCTCGCTGCCATCTACAGGGATGCGCTCAAAGGACATGGTGCCTTCACGCTCGCAGTTATAGACAACGGTAGTAGTGATAACCTCATCATCGGTTTCATAAACACTGTCGCTGACACCTTGATAGCTGCCGCTGGCGCTAACCTTGGAGTCAAACAGCCAGAACGGTACATACATCGCCTGGATATCCTCCACACGATTGTTGGCCGTAAAGGAGTTAGGCAGCAGGGTTCTTCCCTTATAGAATTCCTTGAGGGCAGCAACAGCCTGCTCTTTGGTTTTCTTAAAGGGGATGATGAAGTCCGGCTTCAGCATACCTTCGAAACGGCTCGGCAGCATGGTCGGGCTGCCGCAATAGCAGCATTCTGTTGCCATGGTGTTGCCATCGCTCACAATCTGCGCACCGCAGCTGGAGCAGGTAAACGCCTTCATCTGCTCTGCTTCGTCAGCTTCCCATTCACTGCCGGCAGCAGAGGTATCCCACTTTGCCTCCTTGGCAGCCTGCGCTTTGGCAGCAGCGACTTCCTTGGCGGCATACATTTCTTCTATAGTCTTAACTTCCAGTTCGGTACCGCAGTATTCGCAGGTCACCTTATCATGACCGGGCAAAAACGTCAGCGGCGCGCTGCAGTTAGGGCACTTATAGCCTACAGAGGTTTCAGCCATAATATCACCTCGTTAAAATATAGTTATGCAATTTTGATTGCTCCCGCTCCCCCTTTAGTCGCCTATTTCGACATCTTGCCTTCCACTCATGAAAGGTGGTTGTACATCGCAATTAAATATCGTTCCAGTCAGAAGCAATTTTCCCGTGCCTGAGGGCACAACGCAAATTTCGTGTGGAACCAGGACGAAGCTTCGGTAAAATTTGTCAGATAGTAACAATATGTTACGTCCCCTCGCTTAGCGGTTCGTGTCAAACCAATCAGCTGCGCTCTTTGAGCTTGCTTCTTGGGACACTATCGCATGGCGCACATGAGCCAATAAGCATCGTCCTGTGGACTCGCTTCTTGGATGCGCACGCATATGGTTCCGGACACTTATTTGCTAAAATTGCTATTCCTTGCACGATATGTTAATTGCTCTCTAAGGCTTTCGATTCACCCATTGTTTTTTTGCTAACCTTCTTGCCTTCCCCTCGGGGAAGGTGCCGAACGCAGTGAGGCGAAAGGGGGCAGCATAGGAGCATACATCATGCTTACATTCGCATCTGACGCAAGCTATTAATATATGAGGTTATTGTTTGTCGTTATCGTCGAAAATATCGCCGCACTCAGGGCAGAACTTAGGCGGATGGTGCGGATCTGGCGGCTCCCAGCCACACTTATCGCACTTGAACAGCGGTGCTCCCTCAGGCCTCTTGCTGCCGCATTCAGCGCAGAACTTGCCTTTGTTTACAGCGCCGCAGCTGCAGGTCCAGCCATCCTCTGCCGGTTTGTCTTCCGGCTTCTTGCTGCCGCAGTTAGCGCAGAACTTACCGGTATTGGTAGTGCCACAGCTGCAGGTCCAGCTTCCCTCTGCCGGTTTCGGCTCAGGCTTCT
>ULRW01025177.1_pt1 | contig 11984 bp, 10 predicted proteins | sample 1955581 | NCBI WGS metagenome assembly ULRW01 (sample SAMEA4835687, study PRJEB28245) | human gut metagenome | biome: gut microbiome; material: fecal sample | place: Denmark | collected 2008 | reverse complement strand
TCAAATAGTCAAAAGTAACACATCCTGTCCTATAGGATTTCATGGACATAACAATCTTCAAATGGGATTAATTAATACTTTAACCGCAATTGATTGCGGTATTGATTATGTCGATGCAACTATTCTTGGTATGGGACGTGGTGCAGGAAATCTCAATATGGAATTGCTTCTTACTTGTCTTAATAAAAGAGGGCTTGATGTTGATTTCAATGTTCTTGGTGATGTTATCACAGCATTTCAGCCTTTATATGAACAGTATAAGTGGGGAACCAATCTTCCTTATATGATTTCAGGTGCTAATTCTATTCCTCAGAAAGAAGTAATGGAGTGGGCTACCAATAGAACATATAGCTTTAATAGTATTGTTAGAGCTTTAAACAATAAAAAGAATAATGTAAAAGACAATGCGCGCTATCCATTACTACAGGCTCAAACAGTATCTAAAGTCTTGATTGTTGGAGGAGGGAATTCTAACACTGAACACTTTGATGCTATAAGAGAATATATTCTATTGAACCCTAATATGCCCCTCATTTTTGTAACATCTCGTTATGCTTCTTACTATAACGACTTACCTAACCAAAAGTTATACTGCTTAGTGGGTAATGAAGCAAAAAGATTGAGATGTAATATATCAGAAAAAGACTTTAATGGAATTTGTATTTTGGCCCCTTATCCTCGATTGATGGGTACTGAAGTTCCAAAGTTTGCAGAGGAATCTACTTTTGAATTGCCAAAGATAACATTTACGGCTTCATTTCCGGATTCTTGTACTACTGTTGCATTACAAACAGCTTTGTTGTTGGGTGTGAAAGAAACATATGTAGTTGGATATGACGGATATAAAGGAGAAGTTCTTTCTGAAAAAGAAATGGAGCTTTCTAATGAGAATAAAATCCTTTTTGAAGAGTTCAAAAGGGTAGGTTGTCATGAAATAGTTTCATTGACCCCGTCCTTATATAAAAGTCTTACTGTAAAATCTGTCTATCAATATCTGTAAATATGGATAAAATATCATTTTTTTTACCTACCCGTAAAGGTAGTGAACGAGTAAAAAATAAAAATACACGTCCGTTTGCTGGCATAAAGGGGGGGCTTGTTGAAAATAAGATAAAGCAATTGCTTTCTTGTAAAAGAATAGATGAAATAATATTTTCTACGAATGATGAAAATTGTGTGGAGGTGGCAAATAAATTCACTTCAGACAAACGATTGAAAATTATACCTCGTCCTGAAGAACTCTGTTTGAGTTCTACTAATCTTCAGGATTTGATTTGTTATGTGCCAACTATAACTGATGCAGATCATATTTTGTGGGGACATGTAACGACTCCTTTAGCAAGTGCGGATGACTATGATAGAGGTATTGAATTTTACTTATCTAAACTTCATGAAGGTTATGATTCTCTTGTTGGGGTAACTGAGTTAAGAAATTTTTTGTTGACTAAAGAAGGTAAATTGATAAATAATACGTTGGATATTCCTTGGCCTAGAACACAAGATCTAGAACCATTGTATGAGATTAACCATACTATGTTTCTTGCAAAAAGAGAGGTTTATACTGTACAGAAAAACCGTATAGGTCAGAAACCACTACTTCATATTATGGATGAGTTTCACTCTAAGGATATTGATTGGGAGGAAGATTTTACTATTGCTGAGATAATGTATAAATATATAAATAGTAGAACGCTAGCTTCCAATAATGATGTCTTGTTTGCTACCAACAAAAGGTAAGTGTTCATTATATGGTTCTTGATAGTAACTTTTTCAGTTCTATCTTTGCGTTCCTAGTTTTAGTATATTGGATAATGCACATGGTTGGATTTTGTTGTGATTTTCTGTCGTGTAATCAATTTTTATCAATGTCTATTGTATTCAGAAAGGTGTTGAATGTCGCAATTTGGGGACTTTATAGGCTAGAAATGGGATTTTAATGGGACTCAAAATTTAGGGGTAATTTTTTCGGCAAGGCAATTGGTTATACGATGGATGAAAGATTGTATGTTGTTATGTGACTGATGATTAGGTTGAGATTGATAATAACAACACTGAGCGCATGATGAAGTCTGTTTTATCTAGTTAAATATATTGCAGGTGTTTTATGCAAATTAGCAGTGTCCGTAGAAACGGATTGTATTTCTACCAATGAATATTGGAAAATAATTTAATTGTTAATCAAAATATTGCTCACAGTATGGTTATGATGCCGTACACGGTATTATAACCATACTGTGAGTGCTTCTTTATTTATAAAGAAAATGTTTCATAGTATCTTTCTGTATGATATGTTGAAAAAATAGACGTTAACTAGATAAAAATGAATACTACAAAATTATTTTCGAATTTAAATGGAATCAGTTTTAAGGGATTTCCTAATGTGAGATGGAATGTTATTTTTGGTAGATTATCTTTATATTTTCAATGTGAAGAGTTTGATAGAAAAGCTAAATTAGTTAGTATATTAGACTTCTTTTACTCTTTACTTTTTCCAAAAACTCCTAGTTATAATATTGAAAAAAAAAGTACAAAGGGAGTTTTGCTTTTGAATAACTGTTGTGATAGAAAAACTAACATAGATAGGCTGCATATTATCAGTGATTTGATACAGAGTAGAACCATAATCTTAGGAAATAGGCTTCGTAGAAGATTTAATATTATATATACTTTTAATATTCTGTTATACATGCCATTTTGGCTTCTTTCATTTAGAAAACGAGATATCCCCTTTGTACAGAAACTGATTATACTTAATAGATTGGCATACCTATATCAGGTATTTGGCTATATAAAAAAAAATATAGAAATTCATAACTACAGCCTGTTTGTGTCATATTATGATTCACTGACAGAGGATAGCTTTTGGGAAGAACTGTTTCGACTTGAAAAAATAAAAACTGCCTCGTTGCAACATGGACAATTTATTTCATATCGTGAAAACACGGAAATTAATTGTGGAATTGAATTACGTACATTTAAAAGTGATTTTTTATTATGTTGGAATAAATATACAAAAAGAGAAGCTGTGATATCAGGTATTGAAGAATCAAAATTACCGATATTAGGGATTATTGGATACGCAAGTAAAGAACACTGGAATAGATGTATAAAACCCAATAACAATATTTTTGGCGTCGTTATTGGGCATCCAGATTATATAGATGAAAATATTGTTTTAATAAATGCAGCTAATAGTTTATCCAGAGCAAAAGGACTTAAATATTATCTTAAATTACATCCTAATTATAAGGAAGATTTTTTTAAAGATATAGTAGATCAAAGTTATTATTTAGGTAATATTAAAAAGGGAATTAATATGATGGATTATGCAAATATGGTTGATTTTTCAATAGTAGGAGCTTCTTCTGTATTGACAGAGTTAGTGTTTTTAGGTCATGAAGTTATAAGGTATTCGAATCAAAGTATAAGAGATAAATATAGAGATATTAAGGCTGGCCTGACTTTCAGTGAGCCAGAAAAGATTGTAGATGCCTATAATATAGGGAATTTTGAAGTAGATAGTTTATTTGACGATTTGTGCTCCATTCGTGAAGTGAGGGCTGCTTATCAAAGATTTTTCTCTACTTTTGATGCTTGATTTATAGTTAGTTATATATATGTTTAGAGGTAAGATTGAAAGTATTCTACAACATCCTATATTTAAGCGAGCAGCTATATATACTATAACTGATGGTATAACTAAATCTATATCTTTTATAGTATTACCTATTGTATCTTATTTTATTGTACCTTCAGAGTTAGGCGTTACTGCAAACTTTGACGTTCTTCAAAATATTATTGTATTATTAGCAGGTCAAGCCCTTGTTAATTCATTACCATATTTCTATTATAAAAGGACAAAAGGTGAAGTCGCTTTATTGGTTAGCAATTTACTTTTTCTAGTTTCATTAGTTAATGTAATTCTTGCGATAATAATTCCCTTTTGTACTAATATTGTGGAAGAATATCTACATATAGGACTTTCGTTACAGCTACTTACGGTACTGAGTAGCTTTTGTGTATTGGTTAATAATGTAAACTTCATTTTGTATAAAATGGAAGATAATCCTATTGATTTTGCAAAACTGCAAATAGGACAAGTCATTTTATATGTTGGATTACTTGTTGTATTAGTAGTAGGATATAGACAACAAGCGTTGGGGAAGATTTTGAGTAATGTAGTTGCAATATTTGTAATGTCTTTTATCCATCTTTATTTATTATATAAAAGAGGGTATTTAATATTTAAAGTTGATATTAATATTCAAAAGACTTTATGTAAATTTGGGATTCCTCTTTTACCTCATTCTTTATCTTTTTGGATAAAAAGTGGTATGGATAAAGTTATTCTTACAGCATATTGTGGACTTAATGTTAATGGACTTTATTCTATGGCTTTAAGTTTTGGGGCAGTTTATGCTTTATTTAATACGTCTTTCAGTAATGTTTATGTTCCTGAGTTACAAAAAAGGTTATCAAAGATGACTCCTGAAAATGAAAAGAAGGAAAAAATGAATTTAGTAAGATTATCATATAAGATTGGGGGAGCCTTTGTCATATTGTGCTTTTTTGTTATTATCCTATGTTGGGCTATAGTTCATTACGTTTTGAGTGAACAATATACTGCTTCATTCCAATATATACCATGGATAATATTATCATCTACAATATACTCATTTTATGGATTAGTAATTCAATATCCATATACTGTAAAAAAAACATTTGGATTAGGATTAGTAACATTTTCGGGTAGTGTTCTTCAGTTATTGTTAACATTTGTACTGGTGAAAACAATAGGGGCTGATGGCATAAAATACAGTCTAGTTTTAGGTTCTTTAGTTATAATGTTGAGTGTTTGGTGGTATAGCAATAAAGTTTATCCTATGCCATGGTTCTCGCGTCTATAAAATAATGAATCTATGACTTTTTGATGTTAGACAAATTGTTAGAATATAATACAAGTGTAATTTAATCAGAAGCCTAATGAATACTTTATTTTTCCCTTATTGTAATATAAAGTATGAAATGTCAATTTGTGTAGTAGTGAGAAATATTGTTGTATGGAAGATAATTTTAGTTGCAAGATAGTATTCTTGACTTTTGCTGATAAACGTTTCATCAATTTATTGAGAAGAACGGAAAAAGAATCAATGGCTTTTCCGTTTGCGAAAAGATATTTTTTGACAGATGAAGATCTGCCAAAAGATTTCATAAGAATGTTATGTCCTCGTTTGTACAGAAGAGGATTTGGATATTGGAGATGGAAGCCGTTTATTGTCAAACAATGTTTAGATTTAATGGAGAATAATGATATTCTTTTATATTGTGATGGTGGTAGTTTTCTTAATGTAAAAGGTATGGATAGATTTAATGAATATATTGGGATATGTCAATCTATCCCAAGTGGAATATTAACGTTTAGCCAACCTTTTTTGGAAAAAGACTATACGAAAGGAGATTTATTGCAGTATTTTAATGTCTATAATGAAGAAAGTATAACTATGAGTTTGCAACTTTGGGCTGGAGCTTTTATGCTGCGAAAATGTAAAGAATCTGTAGAAATGGTCGAACGGTGGCTTGAGGTATCTATTGAGCATCCGGATTTGATGACGGACAAAAAGAGTACATATCCAAATCTTCATGGCTTCTTAGAACATCGTCATGATCAAAGTACTTTTTCTATTCTTGCCAAACAATATGGAGCATATATCTTAAGTTATAAAGAAGGAGCTTTTTGTTTGACAGATAAAAATAGCAATTTGGAAAAATATCCTATTCAACGTAAAAAAATATCAAGAAAAAAGTATGATCGATTTAGACAACTATTGACATGGCCTTACCGATATGCTGTAGGAACGTGGCTTATTATTACAAAAGGATTTTATTTTCATTGGAGTAGAAGCTTTTAAACTCAATATGATATTTTCTAAGAATATTGTTCGTTTATTTTTTTTTGATTAGTTTTCGTTTGTTGGAGGCTAGAGAATATACATTAGTTTTTTTATATGCCTTAATAGAGCTTTGTAAACAAGCGGAAATCGGATGCCGAGTGTTTTTTCTGTAAGTATATGATGGGGATCAGGAAATTTCTAACGGGGTATGAGACCCTTGTTTACAGTGATGATGAGTCTAACGAATTAGTAAAAACAATTTAAAATTTGTTTGTTCGGAACAAATGACAAACGTCAATATACACTTATTTGAAAGGTGTATACTATGTTTTGAACGCTTACGATATTTTACTTCAATATAGGAATAATGAAACCACTTGTATCTGTTATAACTGTATCATATAATGCTGTTTCTGTTATTGAACGGACGATTCTATCCGTTATTGGTCAAAACTACTTAAACTTAGAATATATTATAATTGACGGAGGGAGTGTCGATGGAACTATTGATATTATAAAGAATTATCAGGATCAAATATCATATTGGATTAGTGAATCTGACGGAGGTATCTATGATGCGATGAACAAAGGACTTTTGCAATCAAAAGGTAAGTGGATTAACTTTATGAATGCTGGAGATACTTTTTCTGATATGTTTGTATTAGATAACATTTTCTCAGAGGAAATAAATGAAAATGTGGGAATAGTATATGGAAATACTGCTCTATTTAAAAATGGAGTTTTTGTTGAATCTTTTGAGAACAAGCCATTTTGGTTATCACTTATGCCATTCCGCGGTAAGGGAATTTGTCATCAAAGTATGTTTGTGAAATCTGACTTAGCAAAACGAATGATGTTTGATACTTCATATCGTATTTGTAGTGATTATGATATGTGTTACAAAATATATAAAAAAGGATATGAGTTTTTATTTGTTGATATTGTAATTTCACATTACGATGTTACTGGCGTCTCTTGTAACAATCCAATGTTAGCATTGGAGGAGAATGCTCGAATCTTGAAATGCAGGAATAATATCCTATATATGCTGTTTTATTTCTATTGTTGGTTGAAAAATAAAAGACAATGATTCCTAAAATTATTCATTATTGTTGGTTTGGAAATGCTCCTTTACCTTCAACTGCTCATAAATGTCTAGAGTCATGGAAAAAATATCTCCCTGAATATGAGATTATATTATGGAATGAGGAGAACTCACCAATGAAAATACCATTTGTAAGGGATGCTTATAAAGCTAAAAAATATGCTTTTGTTGCTGATTATGTGAGAATATGGGCTGTTTATACTTATGGAGGTATATATATGGACACAGACATGTTGGTTATCAGGCCAATGGGGGAATTATTAGAAAAAATTGAGTTGTTTTTTGGGTATGAAGATTCAAAGGGAAAATACATAAATGCGGCCATTTTTGGAGCTGTTAAGAATGCTCGTTTTATATCTGATATTTTGTTTAAATATAACAATACGCAATTTTCTTTGGATAAAATTTATCAGATAACAATACCTAATATTATTACAGAAATATATGAGACGAAGAATTTGTATCAAGATGAGGTACTAATTTTCAATTATGAATATTTTTATCCATTACCACAGAAAAAGAGACGAGATTGTAATTTTATGAAATATGCTACATCGCATACTTATGCTATTCATTTATGGGACGCAAGTTGGTTAACACTAAAAGAACGAATATTCTATCATCTGAAAAGATTTTATTTTGGAAAATATAGAAATAAATAAGATAGAGAAATTTATTTTATTCTTAGCTATATTAACCCCAGCTATGCCCAAACTTCAGTTTGTAGATGGGATTACTATATATTTGCTTGAAATCGTTTTATTGCTTTATTTTCCAATTGGCTGGAAGAATATTCGATTAAAATATCAGAAGACTCTGTTGGCTATTTGGCTTATAATGTTGTTGAGCACAATTTATTCGCAGTTATATTGTTTAGATATTGGTGGTATATTACGCTGTATAAAAGGTTTGTTGTATATTCCATTAGGATATATTATGTGTAAATATGTGTTGAATAATCGTCCTAATATAAGAATTGTTTTTTATGTATTTATCCTTGCTACAATATGCAATGTACTAAATCTGTTATATAATGGTTTAGATTTAGCTAATATGGGAACACTTGTTTGGGATAATAAGTTAATAGGTGCAGGACTAAGTAACCGTTTTTGGGATATTAAAACAATGAGTCTAGGAACAATTCCAGGAGGAGCTCATGGTATTTGGGGAAACTATTGTGTTCTTGTATTTACTGTATGTTTATGTTGCAGAGTTAAACATGAGATAAATTTTTCACTTTTCTTAGTTGTCACATTTTGTCTTTTACTTAATAGTGCATTGTCGGTGAGCCGTGAGTCTTTAATTTCGTTATTGTTTACGTTATTAGCTTTATTGTATACAGGAACTCATATTCATGGATTAAAAATTAAAGTTCATCGTTTTGTCTTATATAGTGCTATTGTTTTATTGACTGTTTTTTTTCTTCTTATATATTATTTTGCTGATTATTTTCAAGTAATAAATAAGGTGCTATATACATTTAAAGCCATAGAAGAATCAGGAGAAGAATCAAATATAATGTTACGTGTCAATGCTTGGAAAGTTTATTTTGAATCTTTGTCTTTATTTCCATCGAAAATATTAACAGGATATGGCTTCAATTTGGATAATTATAATAGTTACTTAGATTTTGCATATCGTGCCTATAAAGATGCATTTGTTCCTTTACCAGAGAGTTTCTTTGTTCAATTATTTTGTTTCGGGGGAATTTTTTGCCTTATAAAAGGACTAAAGTTATGGAGGGAAATATTCTTTATTTTAAAATCGATAAAATTGCGAATGGAAAGAAATATCTATTTAGGTTATTTTGTGGGATTTCTTATAGTGAATATGTTTTCAGGTGCTTCTTTACTTAGTGATATGCTTTATTGTCAAATGATTCTTTTTTGGGGATATTTGTTGGCTTGTCAAAAAATAAATAACTAATAATGAATATTTTATATATAACAGTTAGAAGTGATTTTGGAGGTGGTCCCAAACATATAAATGAATTGTTAGATTTGTCTTCAAATGGCTATAATATATATATGGCTTCTCCTCTAGGTGAGCCATATGGAAATTTATGGAAAAAAGATATTCGTATTAAAGGTTTTCATATACTTCCATATAGGTCATTCTCCTTTTTTAGACTCTTTTCTTTAATGAAGTTTATTAAGACTAATAATATTGAAGTTGTACACTCTCATGGGAAAGGTGCAGGTATTTATTCACGGTTATGTAAATTGTTTAATCCTTCATTGAAAGTTGTTCATACATTTCATGGGGTAGCAAGTAGTTCTACGACTCACTTAAGAGGATTTATTAGTAATACCGTTGAATATTGCTTAGGGAATCTTACTGATTGTTTTATTTGTGTTTCAGAAGGGGAAAGAAAAATAGTTATAGAGAAAAAGCTTGTTAATGTGAATAAAGTTTTTGTTGTTTATAACGGAATAGAGGATAAGGGGAGAAAAAATATCCAAAATGTTTCAAAGAAAATCTTTAAAATTGTTTCTTTGTCTCGTTTTGATTATGCTAAAAATATGTCTTTAGCTTATGATATTGCTTGTGCTTTTAAAGATAATCCAAATATACATTTTATATGGGTTGGCGATGGACCAGATTATGCATATTTAAAGAAAAAGGCAGAATCAGACCTCGTGAATATTGATTTTGTTGGTTTTTCACATGAACCTATGAAATATTTGAAATCTTCAGATTTGTATTTATCAACATCTCGATTTGAGGGTTTACCATATGGACTAATTGAAGCCTCTTCTGTAGGATTGCCAATTGTTGCAACAAATGTAATTGGCAATAATGAGGTTTGTGTTGACAAGGTAAATGGTTTTTTATATACCCAAATAGAAGACTCTATAAAAGCAATAAATATGTTGTATAATGATTCTCATTTAGTAAAATGCATGGGTGAAAATAGTAGGAAAATTTATGAAGAAAAATTCCAAATAGAAAAGATGATATCTTCCATTGTAGATACATATACTCAGGTTTTGAATCAATAGATTATAGTTTATAAATTAGAAAAAGATTGCTATCATTCGAAATAATTGATAAGCATTAGTCTTTCAGATAAAGTTGTTTGTGAATATATTATATTTTGATATCTAATGAAAGATAGTGAAAAAAAGGGGAAAAAAGTACTTCATATCTCTAAGTATTATTACCCATATCTTGGTGGTACTGAATCTGTATGTCAGGATATTGTGGAAGGGTTAGAGGGGTATAATAACCGGGTTATATGTTTTAATGATTCCAATCGGACTATTTGCAGTGAAATAAACGGTATACAGGTTTTGCGAATCGGGTGTTTTATGAAAGTAGCAAGCCAATCATTTTCTTTTCTTTATTATTCCTATTTAAAAAGAAATATCCAATCTTGGCAGCCTGATATTATTCATTTTCATCATCCTAATCCTTTTGTTGCATTTCTATTGATTAGATTAATTCCTGCCAGTACGAAGTTAATCGTTCATTGGCATTTGGATATTACGAAACAGAAATATATTTATCCATTGGTGAGAGGGAATGAACGTAAGTTGTTAGAACGTGCGGACAGTATTATTGTAACAAGTCCCAAGTATAGGGATGCTTCATTACCATTAAAACCTTTTTTACAGAAAGTAAAAGTTGTGGCTAATGGAATAAATATTCATCGCCTTGACTTACAAGATAACGATGAGATGATAATAAAAGATATTCGTAAAAAATATCATAATAAAAAGCTGATCTTTTTTATCGGACGTCATGTGGAGTATAAGGGACTAAGGTACCTGACTGAAGCAGAGAAATATATTACTACAGATTGTCATATTGTTATAGCTGGACAAGGTCCTTTGACTGAGGAGTTAAAAGCTAAGGCAAATTTGGAACGCGTCAGTTTTGTGGGACGTTTAAGTAACGATGAGTTACGATGTTATCTTCATGCAGCAGATGTATTTGCTTTTCCTTCTATTACCAAAAATGAGGCTTTTGGACTTGCGCTTGCCGAAGCAATGTATTGTAGATGCCCTGCTGTTACTTTTCATATTGAAGGATCGGGGGTTAATTGGGTTTCATTAAATGGTGTAACGGGAATTGAGGTTAATAATTCGGACAGTAAGGAGTATGCCGCGGCCATAGATACACTATTGAAAGATGATTCTTTGAGAAAGCAATATGCGGATGCTGCAAGGAAAAGGGTGATAGAATACTTTACGATAGAAAAAGAACAGGAAGCAGCGAATGAGCTTTATAGACTATTGTAATTTTTATTTTTTCTAATGGTTGAATTTTGAGGACCGGTGGGTATAAAATGATTGTACGCCTGGTGATTATATAATGAATGTTCGTGAGAATGAAAGTGGTATAAAATAAAATGTTGAGATGTAATTAGCACTTAGAGTGTTTGTATGTGAGATGAAGAGAATGTAGGTCCCTAGTTTCATGTTAACGCATGATTCTCCTACATTACATAGATTGGAAAGAGTACGACGGTACCTTTCCGGTCTATAACCCCGGCACCGGGGGGTATCCGGTGTTAATTTCCCACGATATCAACGGTCTGTGAAGATAGTTGATATTTTTAACAAAACAAACAGCTGCGGGAGACAGTATTACACTGCCTCCCGTAGCTGTTTATATATTAGAATACTCCTTTGTGCAGCTAAAGCACGGGCACTCCTTCATCGGATTCAAATCATGGTGCCCCACGATCAACGCTTTCGGAAACTGCCTGCGCAGTTCGCGTAATAGAGCCAGCAGGGAACCCCGTTGTTCAAGCGTTCGAGTATCCTTCGGGCAACAGTCAGCATCCAGTCCTCCTTCGTAGCAGATACCTATCGAGTGGGAGTTGTGGTTACGGCAGTGTGCCCCGACCTTTTCGAGAGGACGGCCACGGTGGATCTCTCCGTCGCGTGTAATGTAGAAATGATAGCCGATGTCGCGGAATCCCCGGTGGAGGATGTGGTCCAGTCGGCAGGCTTCCGCCGAAAAGGATTTCCCCTCCGGCG
>ULRW01062284.1_pt1 | contig 12017 bp, 8 predicted proteins | sample 1955581 | NCBI WGS metagenome assembly ULRW01 (sample SAMEA4835687, study PRJEB28245) | human gut metagenome | biome: gut microbiome; material: fecal sample | place: Denmark | collected 2008 | reverse complement strand
GCAAGTGTTCAATCGGCCCTGCCATGGTGCAGCCCAGAAGGATCAGCGCCAAGCCGACGACGGCATTGACCGTAATCGGTTCCGACAAGATGATGGCCGACAAGATCAAGGCGATAATCGGCTTAATGAAGAAGGCAAAGGACGCATTGGACGGACCTGTCAGTTCGACGGCCTTCATGAAACACAGATAGCCGAAGCCCGTGACGACTAAGGAACAGTAAATAAGGGACCACACGGTATGAGAATCAATACCGGCCACAATGGGATCGCCGTGGAACAAGAGGAGGAAAAGCAGAAAGACGCAGCCGATAAGAAAGCTGAAGGCATTTTCTACATTGCCGCCCAGTTTTTCAATACGCAGTTTCCCCAGCGTCGTGTAAAGGGCAAAGGAAACGGCAGCTGCCAGTGATACGAGCAAGCCGATATTGCCGCTGCGGATAATAGCCATGGGATTAGCGACGATGACCAGGCCGATAAGGCTCAAGACCAGGGTAATGGCCTTCTTGCGGGTAAAGGCTTCGTGAATAATGAAATACGAGAAAATCATGACAAAAATCGGATTACTGGAGAAGACAATGGCTGCCAGGCCGGCATTGGCCATGTTGACCCCGATCTGGAAGAAGATCATGCTGAAACAGATGTTGATCAGCCCGAGGACAGCCAAATACCCCCAATCGGAACGATCGAGGTGGATGCTGCGCTTCTTCAAATCGCGGATAGCCAGCGGCATGAGCAGCAGCCCGCCGACGAGGAACCGGAGAAAGGTCAGCTGGAAAGGCGTGAACGCCGTCCCGGCAATCTTCAAGGAAATTTCCATCGTACCAAAGGCTATGGCCGTTAGGACAATACATAACGTACCCAATTTAGATGACATACAGAAAGGCCCCTTTCTAAGTGGTTCTTAAAAACACACTTTATTATATACCTATGGAGAAAGGATGGCAATAAAAAAGACCCCGCATGAGGGTCGAAACCTTCATGCGGGGCCTTTCTTCTATTCTCATGCAGCGAGTGCAATCAAATTAGTCTTCAAAACCCTTCTGTAAACGTACATAGGATTCGCGACGAGCTTTAGCGTCTGCTTCTGTCTTAGCATAGAGAGCGTCTGCTTCTTCCGGGAAGCCTTTCTTAAGGGAAGCATAACGAACTTCACCCTGTAAGAATTCCTGGAATTTGCTGTAATCCGGTTCTTTGGAGTCGAGGCTGAACGGATTCTTGCCCTGAGCTTTGAGATCCGGGTTGTAACGGAAGAGATCCCAGTAACCGCATTCGACAGCGAGTTTTTCTTCGAGCTGGCTCTTGCCCATGCCTTTACGGATGCCGTGGTTAATGCAAGGAGCGTAGCAGATAACCAGGGACGGGCCATGGTAAGCTTCAGCTTCCGTCATAGCTTTCATGAGCTGGTTCTTATCAGCACCCATAGCTACCTGAGCTACATATACATAGCCGTAGGAAATAGCCATCATGCCGAGGTCCTTCTTCTTCGTGCGTTTGCCGGCAGCAGCGAACTGAGCGATTGCTGCAGTCGGGGTAGCTTTAGAGGACTGACCGCCAGTGTTGGAGTAAACTTCAGTATCGAGGACGAGGACGTTGACGTCGTGGTCGGAAGCGAGGACGTGGTCAACACCGCCGTAACCGATATCGTAGGACCAGCCGTCACCACCGATGATCCACTGGCTACGTTTAACGAAGAACTGTTTCTTAGCGAGGAAGTCTTCGAGAACCGGTTTGCCAGCAGCTTCTTTTTCGAGGAGAGCTGTCAGTTTGTCAGCGCGTTCACGAGAGCCTTCGCCTTCGTTCATGTTAGCAGCCCAGTCGCTGAGTGCAGCCTGGAGTTCCGGAGAAGCAACGGCTTTAGCAGCGTCGAGGTTTTCAGCCAAGTCTTTGCGGACTTTGTCTACGCCGAGGAACATGCCGAGACCAAATTCAGCAGCATCTTCGAAGAGGCTGTTTGCCCAAGCCGGGCCATGGCCAGCAGCGTTCATGGTGTACGGGGAAACCGGAGCGGATGCACCCCAAATGGAGGAGCAGCCAGTAGCATTTGCAATCATCATGCGATCGCCGAAGAGCTGCGTGATGAGTTTGACATACGGTGTTTCACCGCAGCCTGCGCATGCGCCGGAGAATTCGAGGAGCGGAGTTTCGAACTGAGAACCGATGACGGTCTTCTTGTTCTGCGGGTTAGCTTTCGGAGCAACCTGTTCCGTACCATAGTACCAGAGATCCATCTTCTGACGTTCTGCGTCGGTGTTCGGAACCATCGTGAGGGCCTGAACCGGGCAGACGTTTACGCAGGAACCGCATTCGAGGCAGTCGAGCTGGTCAACGATGATGGAAACATGATACTGTTTGCCGGATTTAGCTTTAGCAGCCGTCTGGAAGCCAGCCGGAGCAGCTTTGAGTTCTTCGTCAGTCGTGAGGACCGGACGGATGGTTGCGTGCGGGCAAACGAAGGAGCACTGCATGCAGCCGATACATTTTTCAGCATCCCAGGAAGGAACGTGGAGAGCCGGGCCTGCTTTTTCGAATTTAGCAGTGCCGGAAGGCATGGTGCCATCTTCGCGGCCAGCAAATGCGGAAACCGGGAGATCGTCGCCAACCTGTTCGAGCATCGGTTTTGCAACTTCCGTGAAGTACTTCGTAGCCGGGCGGCCTTCGACGACTTCGTCTTTAGCGTCAGCCCAGGAAGCCGGATAGTTAACTTCATGGAATTCTTTGATACCAGCATCAACAGCGCCGTTGTTCATGTCAACGACTTTCTGGCCTTTCTTGCCATAGCTCTTGACGATGGAGTCTTTCAAGTATTTAACGGCATCATCGATAGGAATGATCTTAGCAAGTGCGAAGAATGCAGCCTGCATGACCATGTTGATACGAGTGCCGAGGCCGAGTTTCTGGCCAATAGCGTCACCATTCAAGGTGTAGAATTTAACATGATGTTTAGCGATGGAACGTTTGATGCGAGCCGGAAGTTCTTTTTCCAGTTCTTCATCAGTCCAAGTGCAGTTCAGCATGAATGTGCCGCCGTCTTTAATGCCGCGGAGGACATCAAAACGTTTGATGTAGGACTGACGATGGCAAGCGATGTAGTCAGCTGCGTCGATGAGGTACGGCATATCAATCGGGCGAGTACCGAAACGCAGGTGAGAAATGGTTACGCCGCCGGATTTCTTGGAGTCATAAGCGAAGTATGCCTGAGCATACATGTCGGTGTGGTCGCCGATGATCTTGATAGCGGATTTGTTAGCGCCGACAGTACCATCAGAACCGAAGCCCCAGAATTTGCAGGACGTAAGGCCTGTCGTGTCAAGCGGCATTTTCGGTTCGCGCGGAAGGCTGAGGTTGGTAACGTCGTCGTTGATAGCCAACGTGAAGCCGTTGAGCGGATGTTCTTTCTTGAGTTCTTTGAAGACAGCGAGGAAGTCTTCCGGAAGAACGTCTTTGGAGCCCATACCGGTACGGCCGCCGATAACGTCGATGTTGAGGTTTTCTTCAGTTACGAAGCCAACGATATCGAGGTAGAGAGGTTCGCCGAGGGAACCCGGTTCTTTCGTGCGGTCGATGACAGCAATCTTCTTAACTGTTTTCGGAAGAACGTTGAGGAGGTACTTGTTGGAGAACGGACGATAGAGGTGAACGTTGATGGCACCGACTTTTTCGCCCTGGCTCTGCAAGTATTCGACAGTCTGTTTAGCGACGTCGGAAAGAGAACCCATGGATACGACAACGTATTCAGCATCAGGAGCACCGTAGTAGTTGAACGGTTTGTACGTACGGCCCGTGATTTCAGAAATCTTGTCCATGTAGTCAGCTACGATATCCGGCATAGCGTCATAGAACTTGTTGGAAGCTTCTGTGTGCTGGAAGTATACGTCCGGGTTTTCTGCAGTGCCGCGGATTTCCGGATGATCCGGGTTGAGGGCACGTTTGCGGAATGCTTCGATAGCGTCCCAGTCAACGAGTTTCTTGAAGTTTTCGAAGTCCATGACTTCAACTTTCTGAATTTCGTGAGACGTACGGAAACCATCGAAGAAGTTGATGAACGGCAAGGAACCTTTAATTGCTGCCAAATGAGCGACACCACCGAGATCCATGACTTCCTGAACATTGGATTCGGCCAAGAGACAGCAGCCTGTTGCACGAGCAGACATAACGTCCTGATGGTCACCGAAGATGTTCAGTGCATGGTTAGCCAAAGCACGAGCAGCTACGTGGAATACGCCCGGGAGGAGTTCACCGGCAACTTTGTACATGTTCGGGATCATGAGGAGGAAGCCCTGAGATGCCGTGTACGTAGTTGTCAAAGCACCAGCCTGTAAAGAACCGTGGAATGCGCCAGCTGCACCAGCTTCGGACTGCATTTCAACAACGTTGACTTTGTGGCCGAAGATGTTTTTCATGTCAGCGGCTGCCCAATCATCGACATGTTCTGCCATAGGAGAAGACGGCGTGATCGGATAAATTGCGGCAACTTCAGTAAATGCATAGGACACCCATGCAGCTGCTTCGTTACCATCCATGGTTTTAAATTTGCTCATAGATAAAACACGCTCCTTAAATAAAAGTATACTTTCAATATGGAAACACCATACTGATAGGCTTAAGAAAGCTATAAAGACGTTCTGTTGCATCCTCATACGGGCGGCGCGGACACCATCACCCAGGTTCCATGGATGACTTTTGTTCACGTATCGTCCATACACGTCCCTACCTTGAAAAAAATGCGATGAAAAGTGGGAAGGTTCAACAATATTCAAAAAAAGTATTGCTAATATTCTCAATCTGTAATACTATTATAGTGATATTACAGATTTGCACACCAACATGCCTTTTGAAGCTTGCTGACCATCACAAACCGAACGACTTTGTAACTTTTTCTTACAAGTTAATTATATGCCTAAGTAATGCTAAATTCAATAGGAATGTGATGCTAGTTTATGCATCATTCAGTGCTATTTTGTAAACGTATACCAATCGAGTGTATATTAAAGGTCCGATTCGGTGTACACCATCAGTGGAGGTGTTAGTATGGATTTTCATCATCTTAAATACTTTGTCGAAGTAGCCGACAAGAAATCATTCAGCAAAGCGGCTCGGACGCTGCACATTTCCCAGTCCGCCATCAGCCGTACCATCAAAGCCCTGGAAGAAGAATTGGGCGTCGTCCTCTTCATGCGCAATGCCAAAGCCGTCGAACTCACCGATGCCGGCACGATCTTCCTCTCCCACGCCAAGCGCGTCGTCTTCATGTTCGAACACTTGAAGACGGACTTTGAAAATGAATTTAAGCTGGAACAGGGGACGGTCCTCATCGGCCTGCCGCCGATCACGGGCGCCCCCATCTTCGCCAACCTCCTCGGTGCCTTCAAGCAGGAATACCCGCAGATTGAACTGGACCTCTACGAACACGGCTCGAAGAAAGTCGAAATCAGCGTCCAGGAAGGCCTCATCGACTTGGGCATCGTCTGCACGCAGCCGAAGGAAAAGGATTTTGAATCGTTCTTCCTGACCCAGGACCCGATGAACGTCATCATCCACCGGGACAACATCTTGTCCAAGGAAAAGACGATTCCCCTCAAGAAGCTGGCCAATGAATCGCTGGTCCTCTACCGCGACGACTTCAACCTGCACGATGAAATCATCCAGCACTGCAAGAAGATTGGCTTCCAGCCGAAGATCGTCTTTGAAACGAGCCAGCGGGACCTCATGATCCAGACCGTCGTGGCCAACCTGGGCGTCGCCCTCCTGCCGAGCCGCCTGTGCCCGACGAAGGAAACGAACCCCCGCGTATCGGAATCGGTCGTCGTCCGTCCCCTGGTCGAACCGGAAATCATGCACGTCCTCTACGTCATCTGGAAACGGGGCCACTACCTCTCCCATGCCGCTCAGTTATGGCTCGACTTCGTCCGCAATAAGGCCCGCGTCATTTCCAACTTATAGGCGCTATGGACAGACATAAGTCCCCGGCTTTTCTGGCCGGGCTCCGCCAAAAGGAACAGCAGGGCTGTGCCGCCCTTTCCCACCTGCGCCGCCGTTTCTGCCAGGCCTGGCGCAGTCTCCCCAAGGCCCAGAAGTGCGTCGTCCTCGTCGCCCTTCTGGAGTTCCTGTGGATCGCCGCCCTCCAGTTCCAGGTCTATGAGCTGGCAGACACGATCTCCATGCAGCGTGTCCGCATCGCCCAGCTGGAAAAGCAGGCTAAAAAACAAAATAATATGTTATATTCTGCTTCACAAACACTGGATGATATCGAAAAAAAATGGCATCGCCTCAATTTCCGCGTCCTGGAAAACACCTGGCGCATCGAAGAACCCGAAAAAGACCCGGACTCCTTATGAGTCCGGGTCTTTTTTGAACTTCTTTTTAATTTTCGATGATTTTCAGGAAGGTTTCCGGTTCCGGCAGGGAATGGAGCAGCTTCCAAGGCGCGCACTGAGCCAGTTCCTCATAGGAATAGCGGCCGGTGGCCACGCTGACCGTGCGGGCGCCGATGGCCTTGCCGCACTGGATGTCGTAAGGCGTGTCGCCGATGACATAAGCCATCTCGATGGCGTCGCCCCAGGCTTTCTTGGCAATGGCCAGGGCATTGCGGGCCAGATCATCGCGATAGTAATAGTTGAAGGCGAAGCCCGAATGAGGGAAATCGAAATACTGGGACAGGCCGAAGACATCCATCTTCATGCGGGCGCCAGTGGCACTGTTGCCGGTCAGCAGGAGTTGCTTATATTCCTTGCGCTGCTGGAAAAAGGCCAGGTTCGCTTCTACCTGAGGCAGGACGACGCCTTCGTCAGCCTTGCGCTTCAGCCATTTGAGGAGCTTCTTTTCGTAGCCCCGGCAAAAAGCGTGGACTTCTTCGTCTGTCGGCATGATGCCCGTCGCTTTGTACAAGAGCTGCTGGCAGATGAAATTATCCGTCCGGCCGCCGGCGGCGATTTTGGGCACGGGCACGTCCGTGCCTTTGAGGTCATGGAAGACTTCTTCAATGGCATATAAGCCGGCCCGGCCTGTATTCAATAAGGTTCCGTCAATGTCCCAGTATAGTAGTTTCACCGTATTCACTCCCTCTGCGGGCACGCACTTGAGTCATTACTGTTTGGATACGATTTCCTTCGTATCGCGGGCGATCATGATTTCTTCGTTCGTCGGGATGACGTACATCTTGACCGTCGAATCGTCCGTGCTGATGAGGGCATCTTTGCCGCGGACGTCGTTGCGCTGCGGGTCGAGTTTAGCACCGAGGTATTCCAGGCCTTCTGCAATGGCAGCACGGTCTTCGATACCGTTTTCGCCGACGCCAGCCGTGAAGGTGATGACGTCTACGCCGCCCATAGCGGCTGCGAAAGCACCGATTTCTTTGCGGACCTGATAATGGAACATGTCGAGGGCGAGCTGAGCGCGTTCATTGCCTTCAGCAGCAGCCTGGCCGAGGTCGCGGAAGTCACTGGAAACGCCGGAAATGCCGAGGACGCCGGATTTCTTATTCATGAGCGTATCCATTTCTTTCGTCGAAAGGTTGTGGTTGTCCATGACGTTGAGGACGATAGCCGGGTCGATATCGCCGCAGCGGGTGCCCATGAGGACGCCGGCGAGCGGTGTAAAGCCCATAGTCGTGTCGACGCATTTGCCATATTTGATGGCAGCCAGGGAAGAACCGTTGCCGAGGTGGCAGTTGATGATGCGCAGTTTTTCAACCGGTACGCCCATAACTTTAGCGACTTCGCCAGCGACATAGCGATGGCTCGTGCCGTGGAAGCCATAACGGCGGATGTGGTCTTCTTTGTAAAGTTCATACGGAAGGCCATACATGAAGGCTTTAGCCGGCATGGTCTGATGGAAAGCCGTGTCAAAGACGCCGACCTGAGGAACGCCAGGCATGATAGCTTTGCAGGCGTTGATGCCGATGATGTTAGGCGGATTGTGGAGCGGAGCCATAGCCGAGCATTTTTCCAAGGCTTTCATGACTTCATCCGTAATGAGCGTGGAAGCCGCAAATTCTTCGCCGCCATGGACGACGCGGTGGCCGACAGCATCGATGGCATCCATGGATTTGATGACGCCACATTCAGCATCGGTGAGGATGTCGAGGACGAGTTTGACAGCGACTTTGTGGTCCGGAATGGACTGTTTGATTTCTTTTTTCTGGCCATTCCATTTGTGTGTCAGCTGCGAATCGGGAAGGCCGATTTTTTCAACCAAACCTTTTGCCATTACTTCTTCATTGTCCATGTTGACGAGCTGGTACTTCAAGGACGAGCTGCCGCAGTTTACAACCAATACGATCATGAAAATTTACCCTCTTTCATTTGTCTTAGAATTATTTGAGCTGGCCAAATACGTGGTCAACTACTTCTTTAGCCAGGGCATCGCCGTCTTTGTACATGTACATGACGTGCCATATCTGGCCATTATCTTCAAAGAAGAGACTCCGCACAGTGAGTTTGGCCGGCTGGCCGTTGAGCGGTTCCGTATAGGAAGCGTTGACAACGGTGGTCTTACGGCCGCTTTCTTCCGCGTCGGTGACCTTCGTTTGCAGATCAGAAACATCCGGTGTCTGTTTCAGCATGGCAACGTATTCCTTTGCCATGGCTGCAGGCGTCGTTTCGCCAGCCGTTTCGGAGACAGCGACGACATTGATGTGCTTATCGTTGTTAATGTACATCATGCCTTCACCATTCTGGCGGCTTACATGTGCCAGATCGAACGGCGTCATGACATACACTTCCGAATTGCCGGCTTTCAGCTGGACATACCCGAAACTGTATTCTTCGAGCATCGTCATGTTGCCGCATCCGGACAACAATACGACAGCTGCGGTCATGGCCGCAACTGCTAATAATTTCAATCCTTTCATGCAATCACCTATTTATGCTTTCTACAGACTAGGTTCATTATAGCATAAAAGATTTATAGCGTCACCTAAAAAAAGCGACGAATTGCAAATACTTTCGCCCTTATCCAGATAGGAACGAGTATATACTATTGACGTTTCCCACCGTGCCCCGTATACTTATAACTATTGGCACGATTTTGTTTAAAACATATAATATAATTCTCGTCAGGCTATACACTTCTGTTATTTTGTGAATTTTTGAACATACAGGAGGCTCTATGAAATCTATCGCCATCATCGCCGAATTCAACCCTTTCCATACCGGTCACGCCCATTTGATATCCCAAGTCCGCCAGGCAGCCGGTCCCGATGCAGCCATCGTCATCATCATGAGCGGCGCCTTCGTCCAACGCGGCGAACCGGCCTTCTTCGATAAGTGGCACCGCGCAGTCTGGGCCATCAAAGGCGGTGCCGATGTAGTCATCGAACTCCCAGCCGTCTATGCCTTGTCCAGCGCGGCCGGGTTCGCCACAGGCGGCGTCACCCTGGCCAGCCGCCTGGGCTGCCAAGGCCTGGCCTGCGGCGTCGAAAACGGCACGGCCGAAGACTTCCTGGCCTTGGCCCGCTGTGCCCACAGCCTGCCGGACAGGGAAAAAGAAGGCCCAAAAGAAACAGCCGGCCGCGAACAGACAGAATACCTGCTGGCGGCATCACCGAAAAAAGGGCGCCTCCTGGAGCAGCCCAATGCCCTGCTGGCCTTTGAATACGCCAAGGCCCTGTTGAATCAGGACCGGCCACTGGCCTTCTGGCCCTTCCCTCGCCAGGGCCATCACGGCGATACGGAACTAGGCCCTGCCTTTGCCAGTGCCACAGCCTTGCGCCAGGCCATGAGAGACAGCGGAGCCGCCGCTTGCCGGCCGTATCTTCCGTCTGCCAGCCTGACCGATGTAGAAGACCAGCTGGCCCAAGGCGCCTTCACCGACGACAACCGCTATGGCGATTTCATCGCCAGCCAGAACCGCCTGCTGACACCAGACCAGCTGCGCTGCCTACCGGCCTTTACAGAAGGCCTGGAAAACCGCTGGCACCGCGCTTTCATGGAAAACGGCAGTTACGCCCAGGCCCTCAAGGCTATCAAGACGCGGCGCTATGCCTACAGCCGCCTCTGCCGAATGGGAGCTTACACCCTCTTACAGCCATCGCAGGACCTCATGGACCGCTCTTATGAAGCAGGGCCGCAATATGCCCGTCTCCTGGCCCTCAACGGGCGAGGCGCGGCCTTCCTGAAAGGGGTAAAAGGACAGCTTCCTGTCGTCACCAGAGTACGTTCCGATGCGCCTGGCCTCTCTCCGCTAGGACAGGAACAGCTGAAATTAGACCTCAAGGCCAGCGACATCCAATCTTTCTGCTTTTCTAAAGAAGGCCAGCGGAAAGGCCATCAAGATTACTATCATTCGCCTCTTTTCTTGCCTATCTAAAAATAAGATTCCATCTATGCCTAAAAAAATCAAGTCCCTTTTATTTTTTACAATTGTTTTACAGCCCAAAATCTGTTATGATATGTATTGTATTTTTAAAAATATAAGGAGGTTTTCTGCGTGTCCCTAAATCTTAATATTTATCAGACCCTGGCTGCGGCCATCGTCGTCTACTACATCGGCGTCTTCTTGCGCGTCAAGATCAGCGTCCTTCGTAAGTACTGTATCCCGGCGCCCGTTGTCGGCGGTATCTTATTTGCTATCATGAATTGTATCTTATATACCCAAGGCATCTGGAAATACGAACAGGATACGATCATGCAGAATATCTGCATGATGCTCTTCTTCACCAGCGTCGGCTATACGGCCAGCATCAGCCTCATCAAGCGTGGCGGCATCATGGTCTTTAAAATGGCCATTGTCACGACGATTTTGATCATCTGTCAGAACATCATCGGCTCCAGCTTGGCCATAGCCTTTGACCTGAGCCCGCTCCTGGGCCTGGCAACAAGTTCTATCCCCATGGTCGGCGGTCACGGTACGGCAGCCGCCTTCGGCCCGCTCCTGGAAAGCATCGGTCTCGACGGCGGCGCAACGATTTCCGTCGCAGCGGCTACGTTCGGCCTCGTCGCCGGCGGCGTCATCGGCGGCCCGATTGGCGAAGAACTGGTCCACAAATTCCACCTGGTCAGCTCGGCCGAATCGGAACGCTTCGACCCGTCCTTCAATGCTGGCACCGTTTCGAAACTGAAAGCCGTTGCCGGCAATAAGGAACGCGCAGAAAACGCCATCAAGATTGAAAATAAAATCGGTCAGACTATCGACAACTACCGCTTCATGAACGCCATGGCCCACCTTTTCCTGGCAATGGGCCTGGGTACGCTGGTCAGCGGCTTCTTCAGCAGCATCGGCCTGGTCTTCCCTGGCTATATCGGCTCTATGATCGTCGCCGCCATCATCCGCAACATCGCCGACTTCACCCATGCCTACAAAATCTATCAGCGTGAAAGCGAAGTCTTGGGCAGCCTGAGCCTGACCGTCTTCTTGACCTGTGTCCTCATGAGTCTCAAACTCTGGCAGCTCGCCGATCTGGCCATCCCCCTGGTCGTCATGCTCCTCAGCCAGGCCCTGTTCATGGCCCTCTTTGCTTACTTCATCGTCTTCCGCGCCATGGGCAAAGACTACGAAGCAGCCGTCATGACCAGCGGCGTCTGCGGCTTCGGCCTCGGCGCTACGCCGAACGCCATCGCCAACATGACGGCCATGACCGAACTCTTCGGCCCGGCACCGACGGCCTTCTTCGTCATTCCCCTCATCGGCTCGCTCATCATCGACCCGGTCAACGCCTCGATCATCACCATCTTCATCAATATATTCCACTAGTAGGGGCTAGTGGTTCGTGGTTCGTGGCTCGTGGCTAGCATTAGCCGCGGTCCCACGGACCGCTTTCGTAGGGGCCGTCCTGAAAGGCGGCCCGTATCTCGTGGCTCGTGGCTAGCAGTTAGCCGCGGTCCCATGGACCGCTTTCGTATGGGCCGTCCTGAAAGGCGGCCCGGCTCTCCTGCTAGGAGAGCTGTCAGCGCAGCTGACTGAGAGGTTAATCGGTGAACTGCGGCCTACGAATTGCGGTGTCAGTTTGCGGAATTCCCACAAACGGGCCGCCTTAACAGGTGTTATGTGCAATAACATAGTTTACATAAATAGGGGTCTTC
>ULRW01022990.1_pt1 | contig 12165 bp, 8 predicted proteins | sample 1955581 | NCBI WGS metagenome assembly ULRW01 (sample SAMEA4835687, study PRJEB28245) | human gut metagenome | biome: gut microbiome; material: fecal sample | place: Denmark | collected 2008 | reverse complement strand
ATACGACGTATTCCTTGCGGCGGCAAAGGGCCGCATACCTAAAAAAACAGCCGCCGACGGACGCATGCTCGCGCTCATGAAGGCGAAGGCAGAGGAAGGCTACATCGACAGGTGCCTCGAGTATCTCCATAACCAGAACATATCCGTCGTGCTGTTTAAGGATAAGAACTACCCGGCGCTTTTGCGGGAGATACATTCGGCGCCGGCGGCGCTTTTCGTAAAAGGCCGCCTGCCGGATAAGATAAGGCTGCCCATAGCCGTCATCGGCTCCAGAAGGTGCTCGGACTACGGTAGAAAGGCCGCCGAGATGATATCCGGACAGTTGGCGGAATGTGGCGCATGCATAGTATCCGGAATGGCATACGGCATAGACAAGGTGGCGGCCATCGCGGCTCTGGAAAGGTCAAAAGCGGAAATATCTACAATAGCGGTATTGGGCAGCGGCGTAGACGTGGTATATCCCGAAGAAAACCGGAAGCTTTACGACGAGATATGCGACAAGGGCGCAGTGGTATCCGAATTCCTGCCGGGCACAGTGCCGGATTCAAAGCATTTCCCCCAGCGCAACAGGATAATAAGCGGCATATCAAGAGGCGTGGTGGTGGCCGAGGCCGCCATAAAGAGCGGCACGAGGATAACCGCAGACTTTGCCCTTGAGCAGGGGCGCGACGTGTTCGCCATACCCGGCCGCATAACCGACCCCTTCTGCCAGGGCACGAACCAGATGATACAGCAGGGCGCGGCCAAGCCGGTGTTTTGCGTGGATGACATACTGGAGGAATACGGAATGCGATCGGATAAGGCGATACGCATGACGGAAATAGACGAGAGCGGCCTGAGCTTTGAGCAGACATTGATAGTGAGATTGCTTAAAGCGGGAGAGAAAACAATAGATGAATTGTGCGAAATGACGCAATTTGAACCGGGCAAATTAAATTCCGCCTTGACAGAGATGGAAATATCGGGAATAATTAAGCAATCGCCCGGAAGAATTTACGGGATTTGACGGGACGGGCGAAAAACAGTAAAACAGCCTGTCCATAAAGGCAAAAACGGAGGTAAGCAGAAAAATGTCAGAAATGCTTGTTATCGTGGAGTCGCCGGCCAAGGCAAAGACGATAGGGAAATTTCTCGGCAGTAAATATAAAGTAGTGGCTTCCAACGGCCACGTAAGGGACCTGCCAAAGAGTCAGCTGGGTGTGGACGTGGAGCACGATTTCGAGCCTAAGTATATAACCCTCAGAGGAAGGGGAGAGGTGCTGGATAATATCCGCAGGGAGGCCAAGGCCGCGAAAAAGATATATCTCGCAACCGACCCTGATATGGAGGGCGAGGCCATATCCTGGCATCTTGCACATATCCTGAAGATGGACGCTAATTCTCCATGCAGGATAGTGTTCAACGAGATAACCTCCAATACAGTCAAGAAATCAGTCAAGGAACCCCGAGCCATAAATATGGACCTTGTGGACGCTCAGCAGGCAAGGCGGGTGCTTGACAGGCTGGTTGGCTACAAGATAAGTCCGATACTCTGGGCAAAGGTGCGCAGAGGCCTTTCCGCAGGCCGCGTGCAGTCGGTGGCTGTAAGCATCATTTGCGACAGGGAACAGGAAATAAACGACTTCGTTCCGGAGGAATACTGGAATATCACCGCCAAGCTCAAGGTACAGGGCAGCCGCAAGCCGCTTGAAGCCAAATTTTACGGAATGGACGGCAAAAAGCTGGACGTTCACGACGAGAAAACCGCAAATGATATAATCGCCCGCAGCGGAAATGAGTTTACCGTAAGCGACGTAAAGACCTCCGAAAAGAGCCGCCATGCACCCGCGCCCTTTACCACCAGCAGCATGCAGCAGGAAGCCGCGCGCAAGCTGGGCTTTACTACCAAGCTCACCATGCTGATCGCCCAGCAGCTCTACGAAGGCGTCGAAATACACGGCAAGGGCACTACCGGCCTTATAACCTATATCCGTACCGATTCCGTGCGCATAGCCGACGAGGCCCAGAAGGCGGCCCTCGAATACATATCCGATACCTACGGTAAGGATTACGTTCCAAAGAAGCCCAACATATACAAGGGCCGCAAAGGCGCACAGGACGCCCACGAGGCCATACGTCCCGCGGACATACGCCTTACCCCGCAGGAAGCCAAGGCTTCTCTCAACGCCAGCCAGTATAAGCTTTATAAGCTGATATACGAGCGCTTCATAGCGAGCCAGATGACTGAAGCAAAACTTGAGACGACCTCCGTCTCCTTTGACGCCAACGGCTGCACCTACCGGGCTACCGGCACAAAGGTGCTGTTTCCCGGCTATACCGCAATATATACCGAGGGACGCGACGACAGCGCTGAAGAGGAAGCCGCCATACCCACGGTTAGCGCAAATGATATATTCAGGGCGGAAAAGGTGGAGAAGGAGCAGAAGTTTTCTCAGCCGCCCGCCAGATATACCGAGGCGTCGCTGGTAAAGCTGCTCGAGGAGAAGGGCATAGGCCGCCCCAGCACCTACGCCCCCACGATCTCCACAATAATCGAGCGGGGCTATGTACGCAGGGAAAAGAAGCAGCTTGTACCCACCGAGCTGGGCTTTGTGGTCACAAAGATAATGAAGGAAAACTTCAGCGACATAGTTGACATAAAGTTTACCGCCGATATGGAAAGCAAGCTTGACCTCATAAAGGACGGAGAGGAACCATGGAAAGAGGTTATAAGGGAATTCTACGGCCCCTTTGAAAAGACGCTTGAGAAGGCCTCCGAGAGCATAGAAAAGGTGGTCATACCCGACGAAGTATCCGATGTAAAGTGCGAAAAGTGCGGCTCCATGATGGTATACAAGATGGGGCGCTTCGGCAGGTTCCTCGCCTGTCCCAACTTCCCCAACTGCCGCAACACCAAGGCCATAGTCGAAAAGACTGACGTAAAATGCCCCTTGTGCGGCGGCGAAATAATAAAGCGCAAGTCAAAGAAGGGCAAGGTATTCTACGGCTGCGAAAAGTACCCGGAGTGCAGCTTTGTATCCTGGGATAAGCCGGTAAAGGAGAAATGCCCAAAGTGCGGCGGCCTGATGGTACACAAAATGGGCCACGGAGGCGGATTCGACGCCTGCATAGCCGAGGGCTGCGGATATACTACAAAGCAGAACAAGCAGGATAAAAAGGGGAGCGAGGAATGAAGGCTTCTGTAATAGGCGCCGGCCTTGCGGGCTGCGAGGCGGCATATCAGCTTGCCAAAAGGGGCATAGAGGTGGACCTCTATGAGATGAAGCCCAAACGCAGATCCCCCGCCCACCACGCCGATACGCTCGCGGAGCTGGTATGCTCCAATTCGCTCCGTTCAGACAGGCTGCAAAACGGCGCCGGTCTCATGAAGGAAGAAATGCGCCATCTGGATTCGCTGATAATGAGCTGTGCGGATTCCTGCCGGGTTCCCGCCGGCGGCGCACTGGCAGTTGATAGGGATACCTTTACCCGGTGCGTTACGGACAGAATAAAGTCAAACCCAAATATAAATCTTATATGTGAGGAAATAACAGAACTGCCAAACGCCCCGGCCATAGTTGCTACCGGGCCGCTTACCGACGGTGCGCTGTATAAGGCGATAGAGGACTTTTTCGGCGAGGGACTGCACTTTTACGATGCCGCGGCTCCCATAGTCCGGGCCGATTCGCTGGATATTGACAAGGTGTTCAGGGCTTCCCGCTACGAGCGCGGCAGCGACTATCTGAACTGCCCTATGACGAGGGAAGATTATTTTACCTTCGTGCATGAGCTGGTGAACGCCGAGACTGCGCCGCTGAAGGAATTCGAGACGCCCAGAGTATTCGAGGGCTGTATGCCAATTGAGATAATGGCAAAGCGGGGGGATATGACGCTGGCATTCGGCCCGCTCAAGCCCGTGGGACTTAGAGATGAGCGCACCGGCGTAAAGCCATTTGCCGTGGTGCAGCTCCGTCAGGACGATTCCGACGGCACGCTGTACAATATCGTAGGCTTCCAAACCAACCTTAAGTTCGGTGAGCAGCGCAGGGTGTTCGGGCTCATACCCGGCCTTGAGCATGCGGAGTACGAGCGCTATGGCGTGATGCACCGCAACACATTCATAAATTCTCCCGGCAAGCTCAGCTTCAATTATGAAGTGCTGAGCCGTCCCGGACTGTTCTTTGCGGGGCAGATGACGGGTGTGGAGGGGTATGTGGAGAGTGCGGGCAGCGGCCTTGTTGCGGGCATAGCCCTGGCGCGGGAACTGACGGGGCTTGAACCGATAGACTTTACCCGGCAGACCGCCCTCGGCGCAATGGGCCATTATGTTTCCGAGTACTGCGGTAAAGACTTTCAGCCTATGAACATAAACTTCGGCATAATGGACGGCATGGAGAACGCGCCGAGGAAGAAGGAGGACAGATACACCCTCATTTCACAGCGCGCAATTGAGACAATTGATGACATAATAGAAAACAAGCTGTAAACTAACGCCGCAAGCGCCGCATAATCGGCGTTTGTGTGATATTATAAATAAAATATTCAAATCAACACAACCGAAAGGCAGAATAAATATGTCCCTTAAAGGAACCACTATAGTTGCAGTCAAGCGCAACGGCAAATGCGCCATAGCCGGCGACGGCCAGGTAACGCTGGGCGAAAAGGTAGTAATGAAGGGCACCGCAAAGAAGGTGCGCAGGCTCTATAACGACAAGGTAGTAGTAGGCTTTGCCGGCTCTGTGGCGGACGCCTTTTCTCTTTGCGAGAGGTTTGAGGCAAAGCTTACCCAGTACAGCGGCAGCCTCAGGAGGGCGGCGGTGTCTCTTGCTCAGGAGTGGCGCAGCGACAAGGCGCTTCGGCAGCTTGAGGCCATGCTCATCGCCGCAAACGACGAGGACCTATTGGTCATCTCCGGCACGGGCGAGGTCATAGACCCGGACGACGGCATAGCGGCAATAGGCTCAGGCGGCATGTATGCCCTTGCGGCCGCCAAGGCCCTCAAGGAGAATACTGACCTGGATGCAAAGGAAATCGCGGAAAAGGCCATACGCATAGCGTCGGAGATATGCATATTTACCAATGGCAACATAACACTGGAGGAAGTATGAGCGAAGCAATGACCCCGAGGGAGACAGTCGAGGCTCTCGATAAATATATCGTCGGGCAGGACGAAGCAAAACGCGCGGTGGCGATCGCACTCCGCAACCGCTACAGAAGAAGCAGGCTGCCCCAGGAACTCAGGGACGAGATAACCCCGAAGAACATCATAATGATGGGACCCACCGGCGTGGGCAAAACCGAGATAGCGCGGCGCCTTGCAAAACTGGTGGACGCGCCTTTTGTGAAGGTCGAGGCTACAAAGTTCACCGAAGTGGGCTATGTGGGCAGGGATGTGGACTCTATGGTACGCGACCTTGTGGAAGCGGCAATCCGCATCTGCAAGGAGCAGAAGATGAACGCCGTCAGGACGGTTGCAGAGGCCAATGCCGAGCAGCGCCTGATAGACATACTGGTGCCAATGCACAAGGATAAATGGCATGCGCCGGAAAACCCGCTTCAATTTCTGCTTGGTGGCGGAACCAGCAAGGAGCCTGAGCTTACCGAGGACGAGAAACGGGAGCGGCTCACCAAGCGCGAGGAAGTCACCAGGGATCTTCGCGCAGGCAGGCTTGAGGACGAGATAGTAGAAGTACAGATAGAGATGCCCAACAACGGCTCCAACGCCATGATAGCCATGGGCATAGATGTGAACCTCAACGAAATGATGGGAGGTATACTGCCGCCCAAGAAGAAGACCCGCCGGGTAAAGGTATCCGAGGCCCGGAAGCTCCTCGTACAGGACGAGAGCGAGAAGCTCATAGACATGGACGAAATCACTCAGGAGGCCATAGAGCGGGCGGAGCAGGACGGTATAATATTCATAGACGAGATAGATAAGATAGCCGCCAGCGGCAATACCAGCGGCGCAGACGTATCCCGCGAAGGCGTGCAGCGCGACATACTGCCGATAGTCGAGGGCAGCACGGTTACCACAAAGTACGGCCCGGTGAAGACAGATTTCATACTTTTCATAGCCGCGGGCGCATTCCATGTATCCAAGGTATCAGACCTGATACCCGAGCTGCAGGGCCGCTTCCCAATAAGGGTAAAGCTTGAGGCGCTGACTGTAGATGACTATAAGCGCATACTCACCCAGCCACAGCACGCCATAACCAAGCAGTACGAAGCGCTGCTGAAGACTGATAATATACTGCTCAGCTTTACCGACGACGCCTTGGGCGCCATAGCCAAGTACGCCTTCACAGCAAACGAGCGGGAGGAGAACATAGGCGCGCGCAGGCTGCATACCATAGTTGAAAACCTGCTGGACGACATATCCTTCAACGCGGGCGGCGATCACCCGCTCACAAAGGTGGAGGTCGACGAGAAATACGTAAAGGAGCACGTTTCGAGGGAATACGAGGGCGAAGACCTGCAAAGGTTCATTCTCTGATCCCATACAATACAAAAGGCAAATGACAGGCAAGCTTACTGCAATAGGTATTATCTCCATGACGGTGCTATTGACCGGCGCCGGCTGCGTGGAGGCCGCCACCACCGCCAATACCGTCTTCAAAACAGAGACGGAGGGGGTGCTTGTTGCAGCGGAGCAAAGTTCCCGGGAAGATGGCAAATCTCTCTTTGACCTGCCAACTCCACGGCCTACCATAGCCCCGGTCAAAATCAAAATAAGCCAGTCCCCGCTGCCGACGCCCCCTGCGGAAAACCCATATACGGTGGACGGGAACGTCTCCGAGGACGCCGCAAGCCCTGCCGCGTCTCCCGTGCCTGCGAACACCCCGGATTCTTCGGACAAGCCTGAGTATACCGTGGAGGATATGGATGATACCGCAGGTTATGTCTATGCCAAGAGCATAAACCTGCGCTCCGGCCCGGGAGAGGATTACAAGATCGTCCGGGAATACCAGCAGAACCGCAAGGTGACGATCACGGGCAAGTCGGGCGACTGGTACAGGGTAAGGGTCGGCAAGAGGAAGGGCTTTATGCTTATGGAATACATAAAGCTGGGGAACCCTCCGGAAAGCACCCCCAAGCCCACAGAAAAGCCCAAGGCCACAAGCAAGCCCAAGGCGGAGGAGATCGAGGTGATAACACCCGTTGAAACGCCGTCGGGCGGGCAGGGCAGCATGAATGGGGGCGGGGGCTATACCGGCGAGGAGCTGTACCTTATCGCGCAGGTGGTGCGTAAGGAGGGGGACAGCGAAAGCTATACCGCCGTTGCGAACGTAATATACAACCGCCTGCACAGCAGCAGGTTCCCAAGCACTGTAAGCGGCGTGATATACCAGAAGGGGCAGTTTTCCACCTCCAGCCTAAAAGCGCCAAATGCCGCGGCCGAGGCTGCGGTGACATCGGTATTTATCAACGGCAATACCGTACTTCCCTCCGATGTGCTGTTCTTCAGAAACAGCGGCAGCTGGGATCATGAGCTGTATGCCAAGATAGGCGGCAACTATTTTTACTATTAAGGCTTAAAACTAAATAAAAAGGCTCTTTACGGGAAAAACTAATACCGCAATTTCCAATAGAAAAGGCGGTATTTTTATGTGTAAAGCTGTAATAATGGCGGGAGGAGAGGGAAAACGCCTCCGTCCCATAACCTGTACCCTTCCCAAGCCAATGGTACCCCTGCTGAACAAGCCGGTGATAGACTACTGCATAGAGCTGCTTAAAAAGCACGGCGTAGAGGACATAACGGCCACGCTGCATTACCTGCCAAACGTCATAATGCGGCACTGCGGCGACGGCGGTAAGTATGGCGTAAAGCTAAGCTATTCTATCGAAGACGCGCCTCTTGGCACAGCGGGCAGCGTGCGTAAGGCTGTGGGCGCCGATGCGCGGCGGACCATAGTCATAAGCGGCGACGCCATGACGGACGCAGATCTGACCGAAGCGATGTGCTTCCATAAGGCGCGGGGAGCAGCGGTGACAATTGTGCTCAAAAGAGTGAGCGTGCCTACTGAATACGGAGTCGCCATGACGGACTCCAAGGGCAGGATATACAGGTTTCTCGAAAAGCCCATGCTGTCCGAGGTGTTCAGCGACCTGGCAAACACCGGTATATACATACTGGAGCCCGAGGTCATAGAGCGTATACCGGAAGGCGAAAAATACGACTTCAGCAAGGATCTGTTTCCGGCGCTCCTGAAGGAGAAAATGCCGGTGTATGGCTATGTTACGGACAGGTATTGGTGCGATATAGGCGATATAGCTCAGTATAAGGCCGCGCAGCGTGATATGCTGGACGGAAGGTGCGCGTTTACTACTGCTGCAAAACAGAAAGACGGAGCGTGGATAGAAGACGGTGCAGTAATATCCGAGAGCGCGGAGCTGCTTGGCCCCTGCTATATAGGCAGCGGGGCGGAGGTTAGCGAGGCTGTAGTATCGGATTACTCTGTGGTAGGCAGCGGGGCCAGGATAGGCCGGGGAAGCAGCCTAAAGCGTACGGTACTTATGGAAAACACCCGCGTACGGGAAAATGTGGAGCTGCGCGGAGCCATACTGTGCGAAGGGGCAGAGGTTGAAAGCGGAGCTTCAATATATAGCGGCACGGTGATAGGCAGCGGCAGCCGGGTAGGCAAAAACTGCACGGTATGCAACGGCGCGTCCCTTTGGCCGGAAAAAGAGCTCCGGGAGGACGAGGACTGTACAGAGAATCTCCAATGGGAGGAGGATACCCCGAAGCCCGGAATAATGAGCCGAATACGAGGCTATTGCGACAGGACTATGACCCCGGAGCGAGCTGTGCGAATAGGCGCTGCCTTCGCCCGAAGCAGCGGCAGGCTGTCCCTGGAGATAGCCGTATCCACCGACGGCAGCCAGCAGGGCGTGATGCTCAAGCACGCCGTTATAGCGGGGCTGGTATCACAGGGCGCGGATGCGGCAGATATGGGCTTTTGCGGCTATTCCGCATTCGAACACGGCATACGGGCCTTCGGCTACCGGGGCGGCATGTATATACGCATGGGCGATGATGCCCACTCAGGGGAGATTGTGCTTTGCGACGGCACGGGCACAGAGCTTACCGGCAGCGGCTTTCGGGCTTTTCAGCAGGAGCTTAAGGCGGGCGCGGTGCGGCCCATCACAACGGAGCGCCTCGGCATAGTACAAAGGGTAAGCGGCGCGGCAAAGTCATATGATGCGCATCTGAACCGACTTGCTCAATCGGTGCGCAGCGGTCCAAATGGCGTGACGGTGCTCATAGGCGGCAACCCGGAGACATATGATGCCGTTGCGCGTGTGCTGCTGCCCTGCGGGTATTCAGTCAGGTACTACACCGGGCTGGACAGCGACAAGCTCTTTGAAACCGCCAAGGAGGAAAATACAGATCTTGCATTCATGGCGGACGGCATGGAAGGCGTTATGTGCGCTATAGCATACGGTAAGCATATAACCCGTCACGAGTTCAACGCAGTGCTGGCAATGGCAGCGGTGAAAGACGGGCGGGCAAACAAGCTGGTGCTGCCAGCCGATATACCGGCCGAATATGTAAAGCAGATCGCGGACGAGGGCGCGGAGATATCCGTATGCCCGGCGAAGCGGAGCCGCTGGGCGAGGGCAGCGATAGAGGCGGGCGCTTATCTGCCGGAGCTTTTTGAGCCGGAAGCAAAGATAATACGGGCGGCAGAGCTGTATCTTGCGGGAAAGCTGAAGGAATACCTCGACGGCTTACCAAAGGTCACAATAAACGAAAAGAAGGTGCCCTGTTCATGGCGGGATATGGGCAGGGTGCTCAGAAGCTTTACCGAAGGTGAGCGCAATGAGCAGATACAGCTCGTGGATGGCGTAAAGGTAAATGTGGATAAGGGCTGGGTGCTGGTGCGGCCGGACAGCGGTTTTACGGCGTACCGGGTCATAGCCGGCAGCTTTGACGCGGAGTACTCGAAGGAGCTTACGGACGTATACGCCGGCAAGCTAAGGGCGATAGCCGAGGACAAAGAAGGGTAAACGACAAAAGGGCCTCCTTACGGGGGCCTTTTACTATTGTGCAAAAACGGCCTTCGGTGGTAGAATGTGAACGGAAAAAGAAACGGAGATAACCGATATGTTCAATATAGTGCTTGTAAACCCCGAAATACCCCCAAACACCGGAAATATTTCCCGCACCTGCGCCGTTACCGGCACAAGGCTCCATCTCATACGCCCCCTCGGCTTTGAGATAAACGACAAAACATTAAAGCGGGCGGGGCTGGATTACTGGAAGGACCTGGACGTGAGCTATTACGATTCCTTCGAGGAGCTGGAAGCGAAATATTCGGACGGGAGATTCTTTTTGACGTCTACCCACGCCACCAGGAGCTACGCTGAAGTGGAATACATGGATGGGGATTTTCTGGTATTCGGCAGGGAGACGGCGGGGCTGGGCCCCGAGCTGCTTACAAGAAGGGCAAAGGACGCCATACGCATACCCATGCGGCACGACCAGCGGTCGCTGAACCTCTCAAACTCCGCTGCCATAGTCCTCTATGAAGCCCTGCGGCAGACGGGTTTTCAGGGCCTTGAGTAGCGGTGTGATGGGCCGTCGGAGCTGTAAAGCCAAAAAACTTTGCAAATTATATAAAATATCCCGGTTATAAGGTATTTTTCCCTTGACAGACGAGCATAATTTGGTTAAAATAGCAAATGTGCGTTTGATAGGATAGGTGTTTCTGCGGCCACAGCCCCGGCACGCTGTGCATTAGTCCGCATCTTACGCGGCAAATAATCTTTTTTATTACTACTCAGGAGGTTTAGCCATGAATACCTATATGGCAAAAGGCGAAACCGTAGAACGCAAGTGGTACGTTGTGGACGCGGAAGGCATGGTGCTCGGCCGTCTTGCATCTCAGGTAGCCGCTATACTTCGCGGTAAGAATAAGCCCATATATACCCCCCACGTTGATACCGGCGATCACGTGATCATCGTCAACGCGGACAAGGTCATTCTTACAGGAAACAAGCTGGACAAGAAAAAGTACTATCATCATACCGGTTATCCCGGAGGACTTAAGGAGCTCACCTATCGTCAGCTCATGGCAAAGAAGCCCGAGTTTGCCGTATATGAAGCCATTCGTCTTATGATGCCCAAGGGTCCCCTTGGCCGTCAGATGCTCAAGAAGGTTCGCATCTATGCGGGCTCTGAGCACAAGAATGCAGCCCAGAAGCCCGAGACTCTGGTGCTCAAGTAATAAGGAGGAACTAAGAAATGGCAGCCACTACTCAGTATCTTGGTACCGGCAGGCGTAAGAAATCCATTGCCCGCGTTCGCCTTATTCCCGGAACCGGCGTTATCACCATCAACGGCCGCGATGTAGAGGATTACTTCGGCTATGAGACCCTCAAGATGATCGTTCGCGCTCCTCTGGCGCTGACCGATACCCTTAGCAAGTTCGACGTAAAGGTCAACGTTTACGGCGGCGGCTATACCGGCCAGGCCGGTGCTATTCGTCACGGCATCTCACGCGCTTTGATCACTGCGGATCCCGAACTCCGCGGCGCTCTCAAGAAGGCAGGCTTCCTGACCCGTGACCCCAGAATGAAGGAAAGGAAAAAGTACGGCCTCAAAGCAGCCCGTCGCGCTCCTCAGTTCAGCAAGCGCTGATCGGACGCAAATTTACAACTCAAAAGCTCAAAAACCCCGGAAAATCAGCATTTTCCGGGGTTTTCTTATACCCTTTTCGTCTGATTGCTTTTGAAGCCTTTCGTTGTTTTTGACCGTATGTGACCTCGGTTAACCCATTTTATAAGGGCTAAAAATGGGTTAACCGGGACAAATGGGTGAGTAAATGGGTGAGTAAATGGGTTAACTGAAGGGTCAACACAAGGTGAATTTGCGGGTTTTTTTTCATGAACGCCCCTAAGTAAAAATGAACTGCATTGACACTGATGCGGTTTGTACTAATTTCATAAAATATGACTATGGGAAAATGTTTTTAAATTCTTTGTCAGGAGGTAAGCCCACATGAAAAAAGGGATACTTATATATGAACTCCTCCACAAATCGCTTTGACGTTTTGTATAAGGAAGGAAACAGTTATGGCGGCCTGCACTGCGGAACTGCAATGGAGGTCTTGATAAATGACGAATGGGTACCCACTCGCATAGAGTACGGAAACGACTGGTATCTCGTAGGGGTGCAGAAGGAAT
>ULRW01051952.1_pt1 | contig 12237 bp, 10 predicted proteins | sample 1955581 | NCBI WGS metagenome assembly ULRW01 (sample SAMEA4835687, study PRJEB28245) | human gut metagenome | biome: gut microbiome; material: fecal sample | place: Denmark | collected 2008 | reverse complement strand
GGATTTTTTTGTTAGGTGTCCAACTTCATTATGCAATCAACCTATATTTTTCGTTACAGCTTTGATATGTGTTCTCTGCATTAAGAAGGTCGCAACTAGTCAGCACTCGTATCTGCTTTCGCATTTCTTCTTTTTTATCCTCGGGAGCGTACCTAAGCGCGTTTGAATATGCAACAATAAGGTCACGATCATTGTATTTGACGTTTTTCAGATCATCTGTTTGTGTACGCACTTTTCCCCACCATCCTTCATAATCATTGGGATAGTTTTCCAAGTGCCTGTCGAAGTATCCTGCAGCATTCATAAAGTCTTCGCTTTCAAGATAATTTAGGCCCAGCCTGAGAAAACGCCCGGCCGCAGGTTCCCCATTAGAAGCAGCATCACCTGAAGATACCAAATTTTTTATAGCACGGACAAGATCTTGTGTTGCTCCAATTTTGCCCAAATCCACCGCCTGAATGTTCTGCATCTCCCGCGGGATGTCATACGCATCCATATCGCAGTAGGCAGGTATGATGTGTTTATCAGGGTTTTCCTGCATCATCGTCAGGTACCGCGACCATTCGTTTCTTACCCAAGGCGCATTAAAATATTCCGCCTTTGTTCCTACCACCACCATTACCTTTGCTGATATCAGGGCAGCATATATATACGGTTCATATTCCTTTCCGATTTTTTGTTCAAGTGTTATTCGTGCAAAGAAAACCCGCAATCCTTTACTCGTAAGTTGATCATACAGGTCCTGTGCCAATACGCTGTCCCTTGTTCTGTCTCCTTGCGCGTCCTTTTCTTTGTAGCATATAAAGACGTCATATGGCCTTTCCTCGGCAGCAACCGTGCGTATTCTTTTTTGTATTTCGTTTATTCTCTCCGCCTGTTCACGGTATAATGCTCTTGCCGAATCGGACCCCAGTTCCATAGCTTTCAGGTAATTTTCGTCTGCCAGTATTGACGTTATATAAGTTCTATTGCATGTCGGTATCCACTCGTGTGTCGCGGGATCTTCCACATATACTACACCATAACGGCACAATGCCAGAGACCAGTGCGCTTCCGGATCGTTGTTATCTTCCTCAAGTATTTTTTCAAACGTCCGGGCAGCTCTGTCGTATTCAGCTTGCCTTAAGTAAAGGTTGGCTTGTGAGTATAGGCGTTCTCTGCGTTCGTTGTCTATACGAGGAATAGTCTGCAGTGTCCCACAAAACGGGCACGTAGCCGTTGCCCGATCCTCGTTAGGTATAATGTCGCCGCCGCACATTCTGCATTTGTAAACCATAGATACCTCCGCCTTTTGATGATTAAACTGTAACTTGGAATTTTGAATTTCAGCTTGTATAAACCATTTTGCTTTTGGATTTCCACGATCGTCAGATTTCGATAGTATACGTTTCCCAGATAGTTATCCATTCACACTTATGCTGAGGTATTTAGCCGTTTTCCAAAAAACACCAACACTCAATATTGCTGTTCATAAAGTCACCGTACAGTAAGTGCAAATAGACACTATAAGTATGGCACACACAACCCAGAAAAGCAACAATTTCCATCTGATTTCTTAGGTTTTGCGCTGATATAGGCGCGATGCGTCACCCTTAGACAGAGTTTGCAAAAATGCCGGTTTTTCGCCGCGAATGCACCTTTCAGCAGTGGCCCTCTGCTCAAACTACCCAAGGTAAGATTTACTTTTCTTGATACTTGACCAATCGTGTCAAATTGGATATACTATTAATTGTAATAAATGTTTTTCAGCCATTACAGCCCACCAAGATGTTATGCTGCTTGTAGCGGTGAAACCGTCCGTGGTGCAAACGTAAAGAAATGTATCAGAGGGGCAGGTGTGCCCTTTTAGCCTTTATTTATAAAAATGAAATAAATAGTAACGGCAGTTTTGCTGCCGGAATAATAAAACAAGTACGACTTTTTAGCCGTGCTTTTTTGTATTCTACTTTGAAATTGTTGGCCTGCTGCCGGAGAATAACATTTAACGGCAAAAAATCAAGCAGGAGGTGGTGCGTATGGTGATTGGCTGCTTTTTCTTCACTACTTATAGCAATCTCCATCTATTTTATGTATCTTTCACCTCCGGCAGTCAGACCCTCTAACAATAAAAACAATATTTTGCGTGACTTTAGGAACGGAATGGAACTTCCTTGTTCTGTTCTTCCAAACCGCGGCCATCTGAATTAAGCGATACAGCCTCATTCTGGCTGTACACAGATTATTATGCACGCAGAGTAGGACTGTCTCAAAACAAACTGTCTATTAGTGCGAGAATGAGTCAATCAAAGCTAAATAAAATTGTAAACGAAACTATTCGAAATGTCTCTGTGGAAACACTGGTGAGCCTCTGTTTGGTTTTGAGGCTGAATGAGGACGAGGCAGTAGATTATCTAGCGAGACGCGAGAGAGCATTTTCACCGGCAAAGCCTGTCCACCAATGTTATTTGGAACTGATCCGGCTTTACTCCAAAACAGAGCGGAATTACAGAGGTGTTCCAAACGAAGACTTGCAGATGGTTTTGGATGAGGCAGATGATTATTTAATAACGAAAGGTTTTCCGGCGCTGCCGGACTGTAATTTGTAAAAGCAAGGCAGAGGACAAAAGTTATTCCATCGCGGAATAAGTACCTTCTTCTGCCTTTTGCTATTATTGTGCTGCAATCAAGATTGCTGACCCAACAGCGCCTGATCAACGCTAAGCAACAATTTATATTATGAAAGGATAAATACCATCATGATTAACATTCGAGACCTTCGAATCGACCCAGCCTCGCTGGGGACAAAAAAGTGGCTTGTTGATATTATGCCGGCATACGAATATAAAGACGGCAAGCGCACGGACACCGTGACCGGCTATCGTTATATCGTTGCACTGCCTGCACACGGACTTGAAAAACTGGGTATAAAGATCGATGGCAAGCAGCTCGTGGAAAAACCGGAAGGCTTTATCGAAGTTGAGTTTGCCGGACTTGAAGTGTCGGCATACGAAACTCAGGGTCATGTCCAGATCACTGCAAAGGCCACCGGTATTTCCGCCGTCAGGAAAAATTAGCAGTCGTAGCTGGGCGGTCAAGGTGTGGCAGCCGGGGAAAAGGTATTTTTCCATGAAGAAAAATACCCCCCGGCGGCAACGCCGGCGCCATCCGGCTCGCCATAAGGGATAGTATTACCCTTATGGCGACAATGTAGCATGCAGCACAACAATACAGCAATTACAAAGGAGACTCATATATGGGAAACAATTCTCAAGCCCGCAAGTGGATGCTGACTATCAACAACCCCTTGGAGGCAGGCCTCGACCATGATTCCATCCGGGATATCCTGCTACGTTTTTCACCGTCCTACTATTGCATGGCAGATGAAATAGCAACGACCGGCACACATCACACGCACGTTTTCATGTTTTCGCCCTCGCCTGTCCGTTTTTCAACGATCAAGGCGCGCTTTCCCACGGCACATATCGAAAAGGCCTACGGCAGCGCAAGGACAAACCGCGACTATATCACCAAAAGCGGAAAATGGGCCGATACCGCCAAGGCGGAAACATCCGTTATCGGAGCCTTTGAGGAATGGGGCAATCTTCCCGCCGAGAAGGAGGAGGAATCGCCGGAAATGTTTGCGCTTATACAAGAGCTTCGGGAAGGTAAAACCATTATGGAGATCGTCAACGACAATCCCAAGCTTGCTTTCAGAATCCGGGACATCGAAATCCTCAGGCAAACCATTTTGGAGGAGAAATACAGCGCCGAAAACCGCAAGCTGGAAGTGACCTATCTTTACGGCGCGAGCGGAACAGGCAAGACATGGGGAATTTTTGCAAAGCATGACCCCAGAAGCATCTGCCGTATTACCGATTACGGCGGAAAAAACGGCGTTCGCTTTGACGCTTATCATTGTCAGGATGTACTGGTTTTGGAGGAATTCCATTCTCAAATCCCCATCAGCGCCATGCTGAACTACCTTGATATTTACCCGCTGACGCTTCCGGCGCGGTATACCGACAGGGTAGCCTGCTATACAACAGTCTACATCACAAGCAATGTCCCCTTGTCCGAGCAGTATATGGATATCCAGAGGTATCAGCTGGAGACGTGGCGGGCCTTTCTCCGCCGTGTGCAGAATGTCATCGAGTATCTGCCGGACGGCTCTGCCATCCGGCACAAGGAAGGCGGCGTAGCGCTGTGAACAGGAACGAAAGGCTTCAAATGCGGAAAAGGGACGCGTTCAATGGCTTGCTGCAAAGGCTGAATGGTACACCGGATTTAACAATTAAGCTGGCCTTGGCTGCGCTGTACCTTGCTATCGCTGTCTATCTTTGGGCACAGCAGGCATCGGTTGAAATCCCCGCGCTGAAGCACCTTATGCGGTATGCTTTGACTGTTTATCTGCTGTTTGGCGGCGCGGCGCTGCTGCTCTATCCAATAGGGCTGCGGATGGCAAGGGACAGGCTTCAATGCATCGGCCTCGTGAACCACGCCGGTATACCGCCGGATCTGCTCCACAAATGCCGCGACAGCGGCAATCCCCGCGTTACGGTATGGGAGTTTAATAACCGGAGCATTCCGCTCGAGGATTGGGAGAAAAAACGCCCCGCCATTGAGACGACGCTGGGGATAAACATTGTCAAGCTGGCATACGCCAGGGGCAAGAGCCGCGTGCTGGTGTATGCCGTTCCTGCCGGAGAGGATTTGCCGGAGGTACTGCGTTGGGGTGTCAGCTGCCTTTCCCGCGAAAGTTTTGTGCTGGTGCTGGGCGAGGGGTATGCCGGCCCCGTGACGGTCAACCTCGCGCACGTTCCGCATATCCTTTTGGGCGGTTCGACCGGCAGCGGAAAAAGCGTTTTGCTCAAGCTGCTGCTGATGCAGTGCATTAAAAAAGGCGCAAGGGTATTTATAGCGGATTTCAAGGGAGGCGTGGATTTTCCCAAGGTGTGGCATGACAAATGCCGGATGTGCATTACGGAGGAGTCTCTGCTCGATACCCTCGACCGGCTTGTTGCGGCGCTGGAAAACCGCAAGAGCGAGTTTGCGGCGCTGGGTTGCCCGAATATCGACAGCTACAATAAAATCAGGCGGCCTCTGCCGAGGCTTATATTCGCCTGCGATGAGGCGGCGGAGATGCTGGACAAGACCGGCGCAGACGCCGGGCGCAAGAAGCTGCTGGCACAGATCGAAAGCAGGCTGTCCACCATTGCGCGGCAGGGAAGGGCGTTTGGCATTCATCTCATTCTCGCCACCCAGAGGCCGGATGCCGCCGTTATCCCGGGGCAGATCAAGAACAACATGGATTTTCGTGTGTGCGGCAGGGCAGACAACGTGCTTTCGCAAATAATCCTCGACAGCACCGACGCCGCCGACCAGATACCCAAGGACGCGCGGGGCCGCTTCATTACCGGCGACGGCACGGTATTTCAGGGGTATTTATTCGATGAGAGCGTCATATAAACAGGAGAGGTATTGCATGGCTCACGACACCGAATTGACGCAGGGGCGCATCGCGATCCCGGTCTGGGAACGGTACACCCTCTCCGTAGAAGAAGCCGCCGTATACTTCAGGATCGGCGAGAATAAGCTCCGCAGGATCATCAGCGAAAACAGGGATGCGGATTTCATCCTCTGGAACGGCAACAGACCTCAAATCAAGCGGAAGAAGTTTGAACAGCTTATAGACCATTCGAGCTTGGTGTAAAGGGAAAACCTTGAAATAGGAATCCGCTTGTGGTAAGCTGTTCACAGCCTATAAGCGGATTCTTTTCGTATGAAAGGAGCCGTAATGACAGGTAAGCGAGATAAAAAAGGCAGAATATTAAGACAGGGAGAGCGTCAGCGCGAGGACGGAAGGTATGAGTACCGTTATAAAGACGCACATGGAGAAACAAGAAGCATCTACAGCTGGCGATTGGTAGAGAATGACAGCACCCCGAAAGGCAGGAAAAACGGAAAGCCCTTGCGGGAGCTGGAAAAGGAAATTGTCCGAGATTTGGAGGATAGTGTAAACAGCTACACGGCGCACAGGACAACGCTGAATAGCTTTTATGATGCCTACATCGAAACCAAGTACGAACTCAAACAGTCAACACGGACAAACTACAAGTATATGTACGGGAAGTATGTCCGCGATGAGATAGGCATGAAAAATGTCGCTGAAATCAAGTACAGCGACATAAAGAAGTTCTACGTCCATCTTATCAGGGATATTGGGTTCAAGCCGAACAGCATGGAGATCATCCACACGATACTTCATCCGGTGTTCAATGTAGCAGTCCGTGACGGATTCATCAGAAGCAATCCTACGGATGGGGTTATGGCGGAAATAAAAAAGAGCCATAATTGGGAAAAGCCAAAGCGGCACGCGCTGACAGAGCCGCAGCAGGAACGGTTCATAGAATTTATCTCGGGATTATCGACCTATTGCCACTGGAAACCGCTGTTTACGGTGCTGCTTGGCACAGGCGCGAGGATCGGCGAGGTCCTTGGGCTTCGGTGGGAGGACTGCGGTTTTAAGCAGAATATCATCGACATTAACCACAATCTGATATATCACCAGCAGGACAGCGGAAAGATGGAACTGCATATCACTACGCCGAAAACAAAGGCCGGCACGCGCATCGTTCCTATGTTTGCGGATGTTCGGGCCGCACTGCTTCAGGTAAGGCAAAGGCAGGCGGAAAGCGGATTTAATCAATGTGTGGTCGATGGATATTCAAACTTTGTGTTCCACAACCGCTATGGCGAAATGCTGACGCCTCATGCAGTCAACAGAGTGATCGACAGAATCATACGAGACTGCAATCTTGAGGAAACAGAGCAAGCGAAGCAGGAACAGAGAGAGCCCGTGCTGCTGCCGCATTTCAGCGTCCACAATCTGCGGCATACATTCTGCACACGGCTTTGCGAGAATGAGCCGAACCTGAAAATCATTCAAGAAATCATGGGGCATCGAAACATCGAGACTACGATGGATGTTTACAACGAAGCGACCAAGGAACGAAAAGTGGTGAGCTTTGCCAGCCTTGAAGGTAAAATCAGGATCAGCTGACGCCGCCGGATTTACCCATTATTTTACCCATTTTGGGTAAAAAGTTATGGAAAGATATGACCAGTTACGTGGGAGCAGCTATGAAAAAAGCCCAGAAAAGCAGGAATATAAGAACTTGTGAGAGGATATGTTTCTCTACGGTGATAATCCCCACGATGAAGCCTACCCTCTGACCAGCGAAAAAGTTCGTAAATTGTAATAAATAAACTAAGATCCTCGAGTCGATTGACACGGGGATCTTTTAGCTTTAATCTTGTAGGGCTGAATAAAGAATCAAAATGCAAGGTAATACTTGTATATCGATAAAGCAAAAAGCGGAGGGTAAAAATGAAGAGAACGAAGAGAATATGGGCACTCATGCTTACGCTTCTCATGACGCTGTGCCTGCTGAACGGCGCGGCGTTTGCGGAGGGGGAGGAATACTACTGGCACAGCAAAAGCACGGAGGAAAACACCAAAACCTATTACCAGCGCAGTGTCCACAGAATATGCGAGGGCGGCTATATACCTGCCATATATAATATCGTGGACGGTGGGGGAGAACAACACAATGTATACTGCTGCGACTATGAGGTAAATATACTGAAAACCGGAGACAAGATAGCTTACAGGCGATTAACGTTGGAAAACTCAGGATATTATGATGAGGAAGCTGCAAAAAAGATACGCGCCATAGTGCTTAATTCATATCCGGTGTTGTCCCTGAATGCGATGAGGGAAAATATGCGTAACGCGGGCTATGACCTGAATGACAGCGTGTCTGAAGAACAGCTGCTTTCCGGTACGCAGCGGGCCATATGGCAATGTTCAAACAAAAGTGAAGTAGAAAATCAGAAGGTGTACAGATACAGCCATAGAATAACAGATGGTTACTCAGACGTCATAAAAGTCCCTGAGGATACATATAAAGAAAGCAACGAATACTATGATAAAAACATCAATGAGAACGTGCAGAAGGTATATGATTACCTAATGAGTATGAGTCTTAACGGCAGGGAAGCGCCCACCGGCGCCATAGTCCTCAACAGCGTGGAAGCTGCTCCGCTGAGCGCCGGAACGAGCGGAGCGGTGGACGTGCTGCTTAGGTTCGAGCTGAAAAACGACAGGCACGGCGGCATAACGCTTAACGAAAAGGACGACCTTACCCTCGCGGCAAACAACCAAATCTTCCCCTGCTCTGAATGGAAAAACGAGGGAAACGGAACGTACTCGGTGATGCTCCAAGGGGTGACAGCCGGAGAAAATATAGACGTTACCATATCCGGCGAGCAGTACCTCGCAAGGGACGCTTACTTCTATGAGCCTGTGAGCGGCAGGAACGCCGCCCAGTGCTTCGTGGGCGTTGCGGAGGGCAGCACGCCGGTATTTGCCAGGGGCAGCTTTAGGATAGATGAAAAAACGGAGCGGCTGGCGTATCTCAGTGTGAAAAAGACCAGCAATAGAGCGGGCACATATAAATTCAACGTGTATAAGGCGGAAAACGACACGAAGGAGCTTATAAATACAGTAGAAATAACAACTGCTGAAGCTAATACCTGTGTTGCGTCTGAGAAAATACTCCTTCCCGCCGGTACTTATATAGTTGAGGAAGAAGACGCCATAAAGGCAGGATATACGCTTACCGTAACGGTGGACGGCAAAGAACATACTGTTAACAGCGAGAAGGTGGAAAATCCCTCGGTGCAGGTGACGCTGCAAGAAAACAGCGAAGCAGAGGTAACGGTCAATTTCGCCAACTGTTACGAAGAAATACCCTCATCCTTTGGCTTCAAAAAGACGGACGAGCACGACGCGGGGGTAAAGGGCGCGGTATTTGCACTCTTTAAGGATGAAGACTGCAAGGAGCCGACCGCATATAAACAGACCTCGGACTCCAACGGTGACGTGAAGTTCCCGCTGATACCCGTAGGCATTTATTATATGAAGGAGACTGCTGCTCCCTACGGCTATTATCTCAATAAGGAGGTATTCAAGATAGAGGTGCTGGTGCAGGAGACCAGCGGTACCGACAACGTTGCCATATACCGCAAGGACGCACAGGACCAGTGGGTAAAGGTAGAGGGCAGCCTGGAGGTGGAGAACAGCCGTAAGCCGGAGAACCACTACACGCCCGAGGAACCGGTTCCCGCAATAGTGGTCATGCCCAAGACAGGCGACGGCAGCGTGCTGCTGAGCGCCGCAGGACTGCTGCTGGCGGCTGCCGCAGTGTGCGGGCTGAAGCGCAGGATACGAGGCTGATGGGCAAAAACGGGGGAGACCTTCGGGTCTCCTTTTTTTGTATTTGACAGGAGTATGACTTAGCTGTAACATATAATAACAAAACAATGGGCGCATAACGGCTTAAAAATCACCCCCAACTATGAACATATTATGAAAATAACCCGGGGGCCTTTGCGCATATGTGCATTATGTGTTATTATTTTAGTACGTAACAAAAAACATGGGCCAATCTGGCCTTACAGGAGGATAAAAGCATAATGAAAAAACTCGTTGCCCTTGTGATGACCGCCCTCTGCCTTTTGGCCGTAGGCTGCTCCAAGCAGGAAGATGATCAGATAATAGATGTAGTAGTTCCCAGCACGCCGGAGGCGGTAGTAACGCCTGTCCCCACCCCCGAGCAGCCTGAGGAGACCCCCGCGCCGGCATATACCTCCCCCTATACCGAACAGATCGCAGCCCAGAAGGCCAAGAACGACGAGACCGTGGGCTGGATAAAGATACAGGGCACTAATATCGACTACCCCATAATGTACGACGCCACCGGCAAGCTGGGCTATTCCGGCAAGGACGCCGACGGCAAGAAGAGCACCTCGGGCGCAGTATATATGCACCATAACGTAGCCACTGCGGACTCCTACGGCATAGGGCAGAATCTGGTGCTAACCGCCCATAATTCCCGCGTGAGCAAGACCATGTTCCATCAGCTCCACCACATTCAGGAGGTAAACCTGGGCAAGACCGAGTGCGCCTACCGCAAGTGCAAGGAAGCGTTGGACCCCAACACCCTGCCCAACCTCAAGACCCCCGAGGGCCGCACCTGGGAGATAGCCCTTGACGGCATCGACGGGAAGTGGGAGGTATGGTCTTTCTATGAGGTAAACGATAAGGAGCCCGAAAAGACCCTCTATTATAATACCTGGTGGCCCGCCGACAACAAGAGCATAAAGTACACCTTTAAGACCCCCGACGCCGCCTTTGTGCAGGAGTGGATAGACACCCAGCTCAAGCGCAGCCAGATGGATCTCGGCGTTACCCCCAGCACTACCGATCAGTTCCTGACCATATACACCTGCGGCGATAACCACGACTCCGACACTGCAACGTCCCGCCTGTACTTCTTCCTCAGGCAGGTAGAGCCCGCCTCCACCAAGTTCGGCGGAACGGCGGCGACCACGGAAACTACCCCTGCCGCATAAAGGGGACGAACTGCTGAATTTACGGGGGGTACGCAAAACCGGCGTTCCCCCTGTTTGCGAATTTATTGGTGAGAGGTAAAATTTACCCATGAAGCGAATTGCCGTATTAGCCGTTGCGCTGGCCGTGCTGCTATCTGTCGGCTGTCAACAGCAGCCTGTGGATAAGCCTCAGGCGGAGGCTACGGAGAGCCCTGAGGCTACTCCAGATCCTACTCCTGTAGTTACTCCTACGCCTGTCCCGGAGGAGACAGAGGAGCCGTATGTATTTCCCTATGAGTCAAGGCTGATAGAGGCAAAAGACAAAAATAACGACGTGGTAGGCTATATATGTATCCCGGGTACAAACATAGATTATCCTATACTATATGGCAGAGACTGGTGGTTCTATGCCGACCATGATATAAATATGGAGAAGAACGGCGTAGGGTCTGTGTATTCCCATTTCAACATGGCCTCCTATGAATTCTTTAATACGCAGCAGAATCTGGTTATAGCGGCGGCAAACGCACGCACCAGCCGCACCCTGTTCCATGAGCTGCACCATATACAGGAGGTGAACCTGGGCAAGACCCATTGCGCATATAAGCAATGCAATGCAGAGCTTGACGCCACCGTGCTGCCGGATTTCAGCAAGCCCGAGGGGCGCACATGGGATATCGCCATATGCGGCATAGAGGCACAGTGGGAGATATGGGCCATGTACGAGGCCGGCGGCGACAAGGGACAGGTGAATTATAATACCTGGTACCCCAAGAAGAACGAAAAGACCGGCATTATGGAATACGTGCCTGCGGACGAGGAAGATGTCCAGAAGTGGATAGACACCCAGCTGAAAAACAGCCAGTATGATTTTGGCGTAGAGGTGACAACGGAGGATCAGTTCCTTACCATATATACATCGGGCGACGAGCACGACCCTACGGATGACTCCGCACGGCTGTATTTTTTCCTGAAGCAGGTGAATCCGCCTTCTGAGAGGTTCAGGAAACAGAGCGGCAACGCGGGAGAAGCCGCTGAAACCCCGGTTCCGGAGGCAGAGACCACGACAGCGCCAACGGCATAAAACACAACTAAATATAATTATTCGAAATGCCATAAGGGACGCGAGCCATCGCGTCCCTTTTATGATACATGAATATCAGATAAAATGTGGCGCAAAATCATATATTAAATGAATTGATATGAATTCAGAAGAAAAACGGAGCAATTTTTTAATTTAGATTGATAAACAGCAAAATGTTTGATTTAAAACTTAAATATAACGAAATTAAGCTGAAAATAGCGGAATGAGAAATTGTGTCGGACGGCTTTTTTTGCTAAACTATAACACGTTCCGAGCAAAACCGGGACGCGCACCTTGAAAACTATATAGTGCAAAAGACGAAGAAAACGCGATTTTTTTGAAGAAGCGACCGAGCGATAGCGATATCGCAGGGTCGAAGATGAGAGATCATCAAGGCCAGAATTCAAGATAGTAAATGAGGTCACGGAAGTGACATCAGGATTTAAACTCAAGAGTTTGATCCTGGCTCAGGACGAACGCTGGCGGCGTGCCTAACACATGCAAGTCGAACGGAGATATTTATTTCGGTAGATATCTTAGTGGCGCACGGGTGAGTAACGCGTGAATAACCTGACCCGAAGAGGGGGATAACACCTGGAAACAAGTGCTAATACCGCATAAGACCACGGACCGGCATCGGTCAGAGGTCAAAGGAGGAATCCGCTTTGGGAGGGGTTCGCGTCCCATTAGGTAGTTGGTGAGGTAACGGCCCACCAAGC
>ULRW01013122.1_pt1 | contig 12284 bp, 9 predicted proteins | sample 1955581 | NCBI WGS metagenome assembly ULRW01 (sample SAMEA4835687, study PRJEB28245) | human gut metagenome | biome: gut microbiome; material: fecal sample | place: Denmark | collected 2008 | reverse complement strand
AGATAGTATATCATACTGTCTAACAAATGGGGTGCAGTTCACTCCATCTGTCGGTATTTACGTTATTCAAATATTCCGTCGGTGTCAAAAATGTGATTCAACTCATCGATAGTCATAGCTCGCAGAACCTTGTCACGTACCACGATATCCGTAAGCTCCAAGCGAACGAATCTATTATTCCCACCAGCATCCATTGTTTTGTGAATCAACTGAATTCTACCAATACGATCTTCAGTTTTTGCATACTCAGCTAGCGCTTTTGCCTTTGGCAGGTTATCTGCATACTGATTACCGTGCGGCTCCAGAATATCCACCACATAGTCGACTGCTGGATCTCTGCGCACGATCAGAAAATCAGGATAGAAGGATTTCTTTTCGCCATTGAGGTCGTAGGGCAAGCAGAGCGCCCATGCTGCCTTAGCTGGATTGCGCAGCCAGCAGACGAAGTCCGTCCGATGTGATTCTTCTTCGATCAGTGCTGATTCCCAACCGTTCAGTTTAATTTTGGCGATGCCAGTATCCGACGCAGCGAGAAGATGGTTTTCATATTCTACACCATCAGGATCTTCTCTGACACTGATATTCTCTGGGATTGCAAAAAGCTGCTCGCTGACAACGGCGCTGTCTGCCATAATTTCACGATACTTTTTCTTGCAAGTATCCGATTTATTTGCGACTGCCACACGGTATTTATGAGAAAACTCCCGCAGCTTATTTTTTGCGTATTCGCCAAGCTTTGCTCGGCACGATTCGTCAGCAGCAAAAAGAACACAGTCGATTTTGTGTGCGTTTGGATTTTCTTCATCGTAATATCTGCCGCCATATTTGCTTGGGAAACCGTACCCACCAAGTTTAGCATCCGCATTGCGCACTTGCCTGTCAAGGTCAGTTTCCGACATCAATGTGAAGTCGTTGAAATAGTTCTCCTGCAGTGCTTTTCCGAACGGATCAAAAACCTGCACAGACAGCTTAAATTGCAGCACCTGATCCGCTAACGCATCATACCGACCTGTGCGGTGTAATTGCTCGATATACGCACGAATCAGCCCGATGATATCATCGATGACTTCATTGCGCGCTCCCTGATAAATGAGGTCGTGTGTCAGAAGATCCGTAAGATCAAGCAGAGATTTTAGATAATCGTTGATTCGATCCTGCCGGACAAAGTATGTTAAATATCCCTTGGCATTGATAAAGTCAATAATTTCCACACGATCAAGTTCCGGCATAAGTTCCAGTTGCTTTCCCTGCAGAATTTCTGCTTCCGGTACAACAGGCGCTGCCTGCTGGCCGCCGGAAGGAGCCGGAACGTTAACCGTTCTCGGAGGAACATATTCCGGTGCGCAGTTGCCACCGTTATTTGAAACAGGCGTTGCCTGCGGCACAGCACCGCTGGTCGAAGGCGATACGGTAATCGGTATGGTTGTAGCAGTTGTTCCACCCGGATTATCAAATATGCTTATCTGATTCGGATCTGGTTCAATCTGACGTGCGCGTCTCGGCGCGTGGACAGTCCAAGTAACATAGGTCGGTTCTTCCAGGGACTCACCGTTGATCTCAGTGGGAATCTCGCCGCCTTCATTGCTTTGAAGTTCATCCACAATCTTCTTTACGGTGTCCTTGTTAAAGTGGGGAAGGTACAGTTTTACATCATTTAGGAATTCATCACGCAAAACGCGCATTTGCAGCGGCGTGCGTACCATTCTGCCAAGGAGCTGTGCAATATAGGTAGGATCGTTTCTGACTGCAAAGGACATCATGGCCTCTGCTCTGGGACAGTCCCAGCCGGTGGAAAGAGCTTCTTTAAAAAATACAACCTTAATTTTATGGTCATCCGCAATTTCCGACGCTTTTACATGCGGAATGTGAAGGCCGTTCAACTCCAACGTAGTTCCTTCTCCGAAGCAGTGAACAACTTCTCCCTCCTTGAAGGGCATTCCGACTTTTTCTTCGATTTTCGCGAGCACATCTTCGAGGTTGGTGTCGGAGATAGCGCCGCCGCTTCCCGGGCATACCTGTACCACCAGCACAGGATCAACATTCGCGTAATGCTGCTCTGAGGTATACTGATACCATCGCTTACACTTCTTCAGCCATTCCTCCACCGCCGCTTCCAGAAGCACAATATCGTTATTTTTTGAGGGATCCTCGGGATAGGTGATGACAATGCGGTCTTTCAGCAGGCCCGAATTACGCACGTCATCTGCCATGATGACATGTTTCTGAAGGCCGACATTGGTAATGTTGCCAACTAAGGTATTGAACCGTTCTGCCGTAGCGCTGATGCCAAGGATAACCGGCATAGAACGCATTTTTCGTTTGATGCCGTTCTCGCTGTATTCGTACCCTTTGATGAAGCGCTGCATGATGGTGGTGTCAGTACCTGCTTCGCGTTTGCTTTTGGCACCACGGTGCGCTTCGTCAATGATAAAATATAGGCGATCCGATTTGTTTTGGATGGTATTATCAATCGTCTCCCAAATCGTATACTGCCGGTCATCGGAATGCTGCGTGAGTTTACCGTTTCTGCTGATCTTCTGCGTGTTCAGGAAATAGATATGACCATCTTCCAGCATCTCCATGTCGAAGGCATCCTCCGCAATGGTCACACACTGACCGAAGCGCAGTTTGCTGGTCTTGAGTTCAATTTTCTGTTTAGACTGCGCATTCAGCTCCGGCGAATCCGAAAGCCATACGAAGATCGCCTCTGGCTGTTCGTCAAATGTCGTTCCATTTGCAAGTGTTGATCCGAAGAAAATATTTTCGATCAGCGCTGCCGCGATGATGGTTTTGCCTGCGCCAGTGGGCGCCTGCAGAGAAACGACCTGCGTTTTTCCTCTGCGTCTGTAGTTGTCCAGTGCGTCAGCGATATCCTCACGCAGTCCCTGGACAGCTTTCTCCTGAAAAGATATTAAATTTACCTTCATCTGCCGTTCCTCCCTGCGTTGATCCTGAAGTTGTCCAGATAATCCTTGTATAACTGATAGGTCTTTTTGCCCTCCAGGGCCTGCGACATGGCAACGAAGCTGGATTCGTAGTCGGTAACCAGGTAGACGACCTCGATCTCCGGATGCTGTGCCAACTCTTTGACAAATACCCCAAAGCGGTTTTCATCATTGAGAATCGCCATTTTGTTTTCCGGCAGGATCAGCATATCCGGCACGGACTCGTCAATGACAGGGCATCTGCCGATAGCCCCAGCCTTCATCCACAAAGTGGAAAGCAACTCCTTGAATTGCATACCCAAGGACACCTTGGTTTTGTCGAGGAATCCCAGCTTAAAGAAGGCTGCATTGGCTTTGAAGCCATCTGCCATTGGCAGTTCCTTCTCTCCTGTGGTAATGTAATTTCCTTTCAGCGGCTTGCCGTTCACATCGTGCCCCTCGATACTACACACCGTGCGCGGCCATGTGACATAGCGGGCAATGCCGCGTGCCTCCCATTCCGCGTCACCTTGTCGGATGCCGCGTGCCTCAAAGTCCTTGCGTTCCTCCGCGCTGATTTCGTTGTTTGTGACCATAATGCAGCGACGATGCCCGCCATCCTCGGCGTTGAGGAGGTTGACGGCGTGGAGGGTCGTGCCGCTGCCGGCGAAGAAATCAACAATGAGGGCATTCGGTTTGTTCGAGACAAAGAAGCGGATGGCATCGTGGACGGCATAAAGCGATTTGGGGAAAGAAAATCTTCTTCCCGGGATAATTGAACCAATGATATTGGTTCCGTATGTACCAGCTTCATGAGTAGTCATATTCCATTGAGTTTTAGGTGCAGTTGTTTTAGATGCCTCAGAATATGCAACTAAAAGCGCTCCATTTGTATCTCGTCCTGTTACCATTATGGTTCCATTTTCGATTTCCTTAAGCTGATTATTAGTAAGATATGAAATAGATGAGCCTTTCCCTTTCTGGGGTTTTCCAAACCTGATTGCACCTATTTCATAGAGTTTACGAAATGTTGCCGGCACCATTGCCCAGCTGTATTCTTCACCATTTCTAACTGGGGGCCATATAGCGTAAGTTCCTTCTGGTGCAGGTGGTATCACTTCTCCCGCATAAACCGCTTCACCAATGGAATGAAAAGAATCATCAGTACAATTGAAATAGATTGGGTACCATGATCCTGGATTTACTGGACGCAGTCCTTTTCGTCCAGTTCGAGGGAATCCTCTCCATCTTACATTGGACTCGTCGGAAACATTCTGAGTCAGCATATCATTTCCCGTTCTTGATAGTTGATACTCCCCAATCATCACAAAATAAATATATTCATCAACCCTGCTAAACTCATTACTTCGAGCAGTACCTTTCGGATTAATTACGCTGCTAATCATTTGCATTCTCGCTGCCGGAAACATTTCCTCCAGCAAACATCCGAGGTGCAGATATTCTTTTTCATCAATTGTGACAATCAACACAGAATCTTCCGGATTCAGCAGTCGCTTTGCTATCTCCAGCCGTTTCTGCATCATTGATAGCCACTTACTGTGCCTGTACTGGTCATTGCCGTCCACATAGTCATTGTTGTACTTCCAGTCCTTTGCGCCAGTGTTATAGGGCGGGTCAATGTAGATGCAGTCTACCTTTCCGGCATAGAGATATTCCAGAAGCTGCAAAGCGTGATAGTTGTCCGCTTCAATCAGTGTATGCCACAGCTCACTATCCGGGGCATTGCACACTTCTCCCAGAGGTTGCAGGCAGGGATAGATGGGGTCGCCCAGTTCCGCCGTCGTAACAAGCTTGTCAACGGAGAACTTCACTGCCTCCTTGCTGTTTCTGGGCAGGCAGGTGGCAATGTCATTCTCAATTTTCAGTACGGTATAGGTCTTATTTGCCTTTCCGTTGCGCACGGACACCTTTGCGCCTTTTCTGACAGGAATGTCATAGAGAGGCGTGCACTCCGGCAGGTGTTCCTCAAACACAAGGCCGAATTTCTTCTGTTTGGTCAGCTTATCCGCTGCCGCCTGAAGCTGCGTGCGCAATTCGGGATTCTCAACTTTCTGTATCAGTTCATTTAATGCTGCCATAACTCTATCTCCTTATCCTTGCACCGCAAGCATCTTCGTTAGTATTTCACGGATATTATCCAGTTCCAGCGGATGGTCTGCGATCAGTCTTGCGATGTCAGCCGGGATCTCATTGCGGCCTTGAGCAGCTAAGTCATAAAATTTGTGCCTGCGATCAATATCCGTGCCGGTGGCCGAGTCCAGCACGGCCAACATTCGATCCTGTAGCTCTGTCGGGGGCGGCGTGGCGGTAAGAAGGTCGTAAAAATATGGTTTCTTAATGCCAACGGCATGATAGAATTCTTCTTGTGACATTCCTGTCTGCCGAATCTCATCAACCAAAAACTCGCCAAATGCGGTTTTTTCTCTTCTTTTCACACCTTGCCACCTCCTTTCAGCTCTAATAGTATGTATGTTTACATACTAACATACTAAATGTAAAATATCAAGTAGTTCACGCAGGAAGGGGCTGAAAAAGCCACTCCCCCACATCCTGTGTGAGGGAGTGGTGTATCAAAGCAGCTCTTTTGTCTTCCGGGCCAGGTACAGCGGAAGATTGGTAATGGCTCCATCCTTCCGGTAACCCCGCTTGGAGTAGCGCAGGGCGTACTCCGGGTGGCGGTCTGCGATATACTTCTTAAACGACGGTGCGGATTTATCCTCACCGCCCTTGGCCTCTACGGGGATGATTTCAGTACCGCATTGGATAAGGAAATCAATCTCGCTATTTTTATCGGAGTAATAGCGGGGTTCTACCTCGAACTGGCCGCGAAGCTGCTGCAGGACATAGTTTTCCGTCAGCGGACCCTTGAACTGATAATCCGTCTTTAACAGAATGGCGCTGTTATCAATACCCGCCATGTGCTTGAGCAGGCCGGTGTCAAACACGAAGAGTTTGAACTGGTCCAGTTTGTCAAAGGCTGCCAGAGGATGCTCCATCTTGGAGACATTGTAGACGCGATTCAGCATTCCGGCAGAGACCAGCCACTCGATGGCCTCTTCAAAGTCCCGGGCCCGGCCGCCTTCCCGGACAGCTCCATACATGAACTTCTCGTTGGACTTTGCGAGCTGAGCCACAATGCTGCGGAATACCATCAGGATGCGGCCGCTGTTGACCTTGCCGTTGTGTTTGGAGAAGTCATTTTCGTAGACCTCAATCAGTTCCTTCTGAATCTGCGAGATCTTTGCCGGGTCCTTATGTGCGATCCACGAGGAAACGCACTCCGGCATTCCGCCGATGATCAGATAATAGTTGTATGCCTCCAGCAACCGGTTGTGGAAAATTTCCTCGATCGGCCGCTCTTTTTGGATACTGGAATAGTATTCGTACAGGCTCTCATCCGTAGCCTCCAAAAACTCGTCAAAGGTCAGCGGGTAGATGTCCAGCAAATTGACCATGCCCACGGGATAAGACTTGGGCTGTGCCAGGAGCGTCCCCAGCAGACTGCCGGCGGCGATCACATGGTATTCATTGGCCTTTTCCTTGAAATATTTCAACGTGTTCAGCGCTTCCGGACACTCCTGTATTTCGTCAAAAATAATCAGTGTTTTCCCCGGCAGAATTTTCTCCCCGGCGATCAAGGACAGCAGTTCGATGATCCGCTGGGGATTTTTATTGGCCTCAAAGATGGATTTCAGCTCATCTTCTTCATCAAAGTTGAAATAGACATAGCTGTCGTAGTAGTTCTGCCCGAACTCTTTCATCAACCAAGTTTTTCCCACCTGCCGGGCGCCTTTCAGCACCATTGGCTTGCGGTCTTCACTGGACTTCCATGTTATGAGTTCCTGAATTGCATTGCGTCTCATGCGATTCACCAGCCTTTCTCCAGTACGCCAATAGCATATCACATTTTTTCTGGATTATCAAACTATATATTACACATTTTTCCGAATTATTATGACCGTATGATTCCGCTTTTTCTGTTGCGTTTTTATCAGCTGACAATCAGATGGCGCATAACTCCACCTTATGCGTCATCTTTTGAAAGAAATACGTTCAACGTAGACCTAATGTAACTGCAGCAATTGTTGTGTTTTGCAAAGTCTACGTTGAACGAATTTTTTATTTTTTCTGCTTCTATGGGTGGTCAAAAGGGGCCTGTTTTCTACATTTATCATGAGAGGATTACCGGTTATCGCTCAAAGTGAAATTTTTTGCTGAAAGTGGTTTCATTTTACCCCTCTATTTCTCCATTTACTATGAAGGGATATGTAGGACATGCCCGTAAGCTCTATCCGATATCTGAAAGGAAGATAGACGATGAACTATTCTGATACCTATAGAGAGCAGTTTCTACTGGATGCTGTCCGGTCGGCAGAAGATGCTGCCATCCAGTTCCGGCAGTATGCCGCTGCTGTTCTGGAGCCTGTGCAGGCCGGTCCGGGAGATATGTTTTCTGACAACAGCCAAGTCACAGTTATAGAGATTACCTCAGAGGGCTGGCTGGCAGCCTCCCTTCCGGGGATGATGCCACGGCGGGATGACGCTGACCGCTCCCGGTTTCTTGCCGGACTGCTGCGGGATGCCATTCGTCGGACCTTTCCAGAGCATGATCAGCCGAAGTTCCGTGCCTGCGTGTTGGTGTATGAGCACATCTATGACATCAGCCACAGTCGCCGCTTTATCGACCACGACAATCTGGAGCTGAAGCACTGTCAGGATGTACTGGAGGCAGCCTTCCTCACAAACGATACGGCTGCACTTTGCTCTGCGTTTCAGTGCAGCCACCGGGGAGAACAGGACGGGACCCGTATCTGGATCCTGCCGCCGGAACAGTTCCCGGAATGGTTGAAAAGTTATCCGGAATGTTGGAAAAGCACCACCGAAAATATGTAGGAATAGGCCAAAAAATACATACCTATTTCGGTCGAAAACCCCTTGCAGATTTTCGGTGTTGTGTGGAATAGCCAATCCGTTGGGGCGCAAGGACTTCCTGAAGAAAAAACGGTCGGGGGTGGGATTGAGTTGGTAAGAATTTTGATAATAGGCAAGTAGCGCAGACAGGCAGCCTGATAGAAGGGCGCATGGCAGTTGAGGGTTGCGGGTGTGAAGGCTGGGCAGCCTGGCAGACAGCGTTTCGTGTTTGCGGCTGTGAGCCTGTTGGGTGTGCTGTTGCTGTGAGAATGCGTATGGAGGATATGAAGATGCAGTTGAAGAATGGATGTATGGCAGTGAAGCTGATGGAGTTTGTGGGCCTGTGTGGAGAGGTGCCAGTGTCGCTGGTGCGGAAGCTGCCGGGGTACTATGACTATAATCGCCGCCTGGTTACAAGGTTGGTACAGGAGGGGTATCTGAAGGAACGGCGCATGAAGGGATACCGGCGCAGGATCGTACGCTCCCTGAGTCTGACGGAGGCTGGCTTGGGTCAGCTTCAAAGGGTAAGCCCGGGGCGGGCGCAGCGTATCCGAGCACATTTGCTGGCTCCGGAGAATGGACACGGAAACTGGAAGAAAACGCTGCGGCTCCACCGGGGAGCGCCCTGCCTGCTGGCGGCTATAAAGCTGGAAGCGGTCTGGCAGCCCGGGCGGCAGAAGGATGCCGCGCTGGGCAACCAACTCACCTATTACAGCACCTATGAGCTTGCCAGGAAATACGGCTGGGATAATAAGGGTGCGCGTCTATCAGGTGTTCTTGTGGATAAGTATTACTACTACCCACTCTATTATCTTGGGGACAACAATCTGCGCTGGTCCGAGGAGGCGGAGCGGATGTTCCTCGATCATGTAGCCGCTTCTCCACTGGGACGTAGTCGAATTCCCGGCAGCAGCCTCCTGTTGGGAGAGAGTTGGGACTTGGTGGAGTCCCTCATTATCCACGCAGTCAATCCCCGCAGCCGTCTGATTCATTTCACGAAGGATAGCAGCTTCCGCTATTTTACTTTGGACGATATGGGTCTGCGTTTGTTGAAACTTTATTTGGACGATACATACCTGGTTGCTTTCCAGCAGTATTTGCTGCAAAACGGCGTGTGTGAGCCGTCCATACTGCCGGGGTATCTGTCCAGTTTGGAATCGCTGTCTGAGCATTATGACTCGGGCAAAGGAAAACGGGAAGCGCGCTGCCTGGACAGAGGCACATTCTTTGCGTGCCAGATAGACATTTTGAAAAGGTTCTGCAAGATCGGTCCGGGTTTACTCGTCATACCTGACCGTTGGCTTTTGGATTTTGAGATGAATGGAGATCACAACGATGTTTGAACGAGAACCGATTACCGCAGGCGAACTGATGGACAAGCAGTTTTTGCCCAAGCCTGTGATTGTTGAAGGAATGCTGCCTGCCGGGACCTATATTCTGGCAGGCACGCCGAAAATAGGAAAATCATTTCTGATGACCCAGCTCTGCTGGAGCGTAGCAGAAGGAATACCTTTCCTGGGGTTGGCTACGCGGAAATCCACCGTATTGTATCTGGCCTTGGAAGATACCCAGGAGCGGCTGCAGAGCCGCTTGGCCAGGATGTTCGGAACAGACTGGGCCGGCTCAGAATTCCATCTGCTGTTTCAGATCAATCAGCAAGGAGATGCCTTGATACAGCGGTTTCAGGATTTTATTCTTGAACACCCGGACACGAGGCTGATCGTGATTGACACGCTTCAGCGGGTACGGGAGAGCGATGGATCGTCATACAGCTACAGCCATGATTATGAAACCATTGTGCCGTTGAAAACATTTGCAGATGCATATGATGTCGCTCTAATTGTCGTCCACCACACGCGGAAAAATGAGGACGATGATAATCTGTTTAATCAAATTTCTGGTACCAACGGCCTGTTGGGCGCTGCGGATGGTGCTTTTCTTCTGCATCAGTGCAAAAATGATGTACTTTTGGAGCAGACAGGCAGGGATGTGCCAAACCAGCGATATGTGCTGCGTTTTAATAAGAGTCGATGCGTTTGGGATCTGATCAGAATGGAGCATACGCCATTGCCGGAGCCTCCCGATCCTCTCCTGCCAGTCATTGATCAGATTATTGGAAAAGATGGCTGGCGCGGAACTGCAACGGAGCTCTTGTGTTGTGTCCAGCAAATTGCCCCGGACGCAGAACTGGTGCCTAACACTCTGACGAGGAGACTGAACACACTGACGGAGCAGCTATCAAGGGAATATGGAATCTTATTCCGGAATGTCCGCAGTTCTGAGCGGCGTGAACTTCGCTTCCTGAGGATACCGCAGTATGACGATGATGACGCAAATGACGGTTCTGCCCCTGAGGGAAAAATACTGTCATTACCGTCATTTGCGTCATTGGAAGGTGGTGATTCAGATGGCGAATGAGCGAGTTCCTGTGTGGGAGAAAGCCAACCTCAGTCTGGAGGAAGCCGCAGCCTACTTCGGCATCGGCATCAACAAGCTGCGGGATATGACCAATGATGAAAATTGCCCGTTTGTACTCTGGAATGGGAACAAGCGGCTGATCAAAAGGAAAGCGTTTGAACGGTATCTGGATTCCGCTTACTCAATATAAGTGGAACTTTCTCGTGTTGCATGGTACAATAGAGCCATAGCCTATTGAGCGCTTTTCAAGGAAGGAGCGTTGAGTTTGTCTGAAAAGCGCCGAGACCAGAAGGGCCGTATTTTGAAGACTGGCGAAAGCCAGCGGAATGACGGCCATTATATGTTCCGTTACACCGATATTCACAAGAAACGGCGATATGTCTATGCCAAGACCCTTGAGGAATTACGGCAAAAGGAAGCCGATATTCAGCGTGATACGGTGGACGGGATCGACTATGCCGCCGGGGAGATGACGGTGATCGAACTTGTCACCCGGTATATGAATCTGAAACGGAGTCTGAAAGAGAATTCCTTCCGGGCCTATGATTCCGTGATCAATCGTATCCGGGAAGACCCGTTTGGGCAGAAGCAGATCTGCCATGTGAAGCTGTCTGACGCAAAAAGCTGGTTTGTGTCCCTGCATGACCGCGGGTATAAGCAAAACACCATTGGCGTGATGCAGTGCGTTGTCCGCCCGGCCTTCGAAATGGCTGTTGATGATGATATCCTGCGAAAGAACCCGTTTAAGTTCAAGCTGTCCGATGTGGTTCCCCGTGACGCTTATGTACGGACAGCTTTGAGCCGGGAACAACAGGAACAGTACCTTCAGTTCTTCATGGAATACGGCGGCGGCAGCTACTATGACGATGTGGTGATCCTGTTGGGAACAGGCCTCCGCGTCAGCGAGTTGTATGGGCTGACCAAGAGCGATCTTGACTTTGACCGTCGCTGCATTCATGTGCGGCGGCAGCTCTCCAGAACGGCGAACCAGCCCTATTTTATCAGCAGTCCCAAGACCAAGAGCGGTATTCGCATCATTCCCATGACAGACACGGTGTATATGGCTCTGAAACGCGTCCTGAAGAATCGCGCTTCGCCCAAGGTGGAAATGCTGGTAGATGGCTGCACAGGGTTTATATTCCTCGATAAGGCTGGGAAACCAAAAGTAGCGATGCATCTGGAGAACTTCATGCGGGGCCTTCAGCGAAAGCATCCGTGGGCGCTTGGCGGAGATTTTCCAAAGGTGACCCCTCATGTGCTGCGCCACACCTTCTGCACCAATATGCAGCAGGCCGGCATCGACATCAAAAGTCTTCAGTATCTCATGGGGCATTCCAACGCCAGTGTGACGCTGGATGTTTACACCCATACGGACTACAATGTCGTAAAGCGTGCCTTCGACCAGGCAGCCGCAAACCTTTGACTTTGTCCGGAAAATGCGGAATATGCCAAGTTGGCGGGCATACACCAATTTCTACACCATTTGCGCCGAAAGCTATGCAGACTTGCGTGGATTTAGGTGGATTTTGAAATACAGGATTTCCGAGGAAACTCCCGAACCGCTTGCAAATGCAGGGATATGTGCAGTTATGCAGAGTAGCGTGGAACCCCCTGTTTTAGCAGGTCATGAGGGGCGGCATGTACTAAGAGATAGCCGCTTTTTCCAAAAGGTGATAAGAAAGGCCCGCCTGCGTTTGCAGGCGGGCCTTTTGTTCCCTGCACCGTGCAGGGAGCGCGGCATTGCCGCGTTTGAAGCTGCTATATGATTTGCCTCTGCTCCTATCATCCGCTGTTGCGCAGCCGTTGGCGGCTCTGCTGCCTTACGGATGCGCACACCCCTTGCGGGTGTCGCTCTGCTGATCTTGTAGGAGTACGCAGTAATTTCCGTTTTCCGCCAGTCCCATCAATGCGGCGAGCGCAGCAATGCCGCTATTTCGCACGCAGTCTGCCGCCGAGGTAACGTCACACGCGCCTCACGACAGTAAGGCGCGGTTGCTGTCAGATCACGAC
>ULRW01080659.1_pt1 | contig 12288 bp, 10 predicted proteins | sample 1955581 | NCBI WGS metagenome assembly ULRW01 (sample SAMEA4835687, study PRJEB28245) | human gut metagenome | biome: gut microbiome; material: fecal sample | place: Denmark | collected 2008 | reverse complement strand
AGTTCAATTAGGCTCTTTCAAAAACTTGCGCAAATTGAAAAGATCATAAAAAGACACAGCTTACAGGCTTTGGCAGAAAGATAACCTGCGTATCAGATGGCAGGGAAATGGGCTTTGCGTATTCAGACGGCAAGCTTGTTCTGCACATTGACAGACTTGACCTTTACGAAATGTTCGATATTCAGATATAAAATAAAGGAGCGCGATCATGGCATTCAGATATTCTGATAAATATAAGAAATACTCTCTTGATATGCATGTAAATGTAACGAGAGACGAATTCCTTAAGCAGTTTGACCCGGAGGCTCTTGCTAAGGACATTATCTCAACAGGTGCTGAGGCGGGAATGATGTATATTCAGTCCCATTACGGCTATTCCTACTGGCCTACAAAGGTTGGCGAAATGCACCCGGGTCTCATCGGAAATGAAGATGCATTCAAAAGGCTGTACGATGAAATGCACAAGGGCGGAATGGATGTTGATGTATACTTCAGCATGATTTACAACAACTGGGCATATGACCACCATCCCGAGTGGAGAATTAAGGACATAAACGGCAACTATTCGCGCGACAAGGGCAGAAGATTCGGCCTTTGCTGCCCGAACAGCGAGGGCTACAAAAAGTTCTGCAGAGACCAGATTGCAGATTTCACGGAATATGTAGGCTCCTATGAGGCGTTCTTTGCGGATATGACCTTCTGGCCCACAGTATGTTACTGCGACAATTGCAGAGCAAGATGGGAAAAGGAAGTCGGCGGAGAAATGCCGAGAATTGTCAATTGGAAGGACGAACGTTGGAAGCTTTTCCAGCGCAAGCGCGAGGAGTGGCTGCAGGACTATATGCAGTACATCTACGACTCCGTCAAGATGGTCAATCCCGGCGCAGTTGTCGAAATGCAGAACTCCACCATGCCGGCAAGCTGGATGATGGGCGTAACCGAGAATGCCACGATTGCAAGCGATGCAGTTTCCGGCGATTTGTACGGCGGTTTTTCTCAGCAGACCTTTGCCTGCAAACTGTACTACAATATGACGCCCAATCTGCCGTTCAACTATACTACCTCAAGGTGCGAGCCGTCTCTTGACGAGCATACCACTATTAAATCCGAGGTAATGATGAAGCTCCATGCAATGCTGTCATTTATCAATCACGGCAGCAACATATTTGTTGACGCAGTGGATATGACCGGCACATATGAACCGTTGGTGTACAGCCGCCTTAAGAATGTATATGATGATGCGGCAAGGTTTGAAAAGTATTTCTCAAAGGGCAAGCCCTGCACGGATATAGGCATATACTTCAATCTGCACGGCAAGTACGACGAGGAGATGCCGCCTATGGACATCTCTGAGAGTAAGCACATCAGCAGGGCAATACCGCATCTTGACAGCAGCATCAATGTCAGCGAAACGCTGCAGAGAGCGCACATACCCTACAGCGTGTATACCAGCTTCCACCCTGAGCAGTGGGGCAAAGCAAAAATGCTTATCGTGAGCGATGCGCCCAATATGAGCAAGGAAAATATGTCTGAGCTGAAGGCTTATGTCGAAGACGGCGGCATAGCGTATATCAGCGGTCACAGCGCACAGCCTCTGGTTGAGGAGATTTTCGGCGGAAAGATCACGGGACGTACCGACGAAACAATCACCTATATTGCCCCCGAGGATGAGGTGGCACCGCTGTTTGGTGAGTACAGCAGAAAATATCCTTTGACAGTGTACGACAGCGCGTATATTCTTGAAGGAGCAACGAACGGTAAGGTGCTTGCAAAGCTGACGCTGCCGTATTCACTGCAGGCAAGCACATTCCTGGTATGTGCAGACCTCGAGCTTCAGGTGGAAGCGGATCCGAATGACCCGCGCAATGAGAGTGCATCCATGCACTCAGACCCACCCGGAATCGCAACAGACTACCCTGCAATGATGGAAGCAGAGGTCGGCAAGGGCAAAATAATATGGGTATGTGCACCCTTTGAGAACACAAGCCTGACACAGCCAAGAAAGGTATTCACATCATTTGTAAAGAAGTATGTGCCTGAGATGCGCTTCGCTTCAGACGATACGCCGTATGTGGTTGAGTATCAGCTGTGGGAGGATGAAGAGGGCAAATATCTGTCTGCAATCAACCTGCAGTACGCAGATGAGGTTCTGCCGGTATTTGACTTCAATATCTGCATAAGGACGGAAAAGCCTGCAAAGATAACCCGCGTATCAGACGGCAGGGAAATGGGCTTTGAGTATTCAGACGGCAAGCTTGTTCTGCACATTGACAGACTTGACCTTTACGAAATGTTCGATATTCAGATATAATTGTGATAGCTGCAGCGTGTCAGCAAAAGGAGAAAAGCAATGGAAAACAAAAAGATAGTAGTGTTTGGCAGCTATGTAACTGACCTTACCGGCAGAACCCCTAAGTTTCCCACAGAGGGCGAAACGGTAATGGGTGTGTCCTTCAAAAGCGGACCGGGAGGAAAGGGCTCCAACCAGGCGGTAGCTGCAAAGCGAGCCGGAGGCGATGTAACACTTGTAACCAGGCTCGGTGAGGACGACTTCGGAAAGCTGGCACTTAATTTCTATGACAAAGAGGGAATCGATTCCTCAAAAATCATTGTTGATAAAAATTCTGACACAGGTGCTGCACTGATAATCGTAAACGAAGCTACTGGACAGAACGAAATCATTGTAATTATCGGTGCCTGCGGAGAGTTCAAGCCCGAGGAGGTTCAGGCGCTTAAAGAAACTGTCGCCTCAGCGGGAACGGTTCTCTGCCAGCTTGAAACAAATCCGGAGGCTACCTACAAGGTGCTTGATATGGCAAAGCAGGCAGGTGTGACTACTGTTTTTAATCCTGCACCGGCAAGAAAGCTGCCTGATGAGGTGTTGAACGGCATAGATTACATCACCCCCAACGAAACAGAAGCAGAAATCATAACAGGCATTGCAGTTACCGGTTATGAGAGCGCCTCAAAGGCGGCAGATGTTCTTCTCGGCAAGGGAGTTAAGAATGTTGTCATCACGCTCGGAAACAAGGGCTATTATGCCAAAAATGCACAGTCTGAGTTTACCGGTGCGCCGATTCAGGTAAATGTTGTTGATACAACGGGAGCAGGTGATGCCTTTAACGGCGGCTTTACTGCGGCGCTTGCGGCGGGAATGAGCTTTGAAGCTGCGCTTATATACGGCAATGTAACCGGCGGACTGGCGGTCGAAAAGCTCGGTACAGCACCGGCGATGCCTTATAAAGAAGAGATTATGGCAGCACTGAACAAGTAATTATTTGAAAAGGTGCAGACACTTGAACCTGTATGTTCAGAAATTCAAGGTCTGCACCGATTTTTTGCTGTAGAAGACGAGTATAGGTGAGGTTTAGCCGGTCCCGTCAAGATTTATGCGCAAAATTATTTGCAGGCTCCGGCTGAATGAAGTCAGCCGGCAATGGGGGCGTCGTCCAAAGCTGCCTCCAAATGCTTCATGTTCATGTATTTCTTGCAGCCCAACTGGGTGCCCGCCGCGTGGCGAAGTCGGGCGCAGACCAGCATCAGGGCGGAGTTCCCGTCCGGGAACGTCCCCACTACGCGGGTCCGCCGACGGATCTCCCGGTTCAGCCGCTCGATCACGTTGTTGGTGCGGATGCGCGTCCAATGCTCGCCGGGAAAAGCGCAGTAGGTCAGCGTTTCCTCAATGCCGTCCTCATTCACGGCGATCGCCACCAATACAGCAACATTTTCGTACTCTCCGCCCCGGTTGCGGGCAGGTAGTTACCGTCCACATAGACGTATGGATACCGTCCGCCCTGCAAGGGGGCGATTCGCCAATCCTCAATGTGGACGTAGGCTTTCTTGTTCAGCTGTACAATTTTCTCGGACATAGTTTGCTGTCTCCTTTCAGAATGGTGTGTGGTAACTTCATTCTACCAGAGCCTGCATGCTATGTTTTCTTTTATTATGCGATTTTCAATTTGCGCAACTTATTGTACATTATCATACAATAAGGTGTGCTTGATAAAATGACTGGCAAAAGAAACCCTATGCGCAAAACTGTCCCCTGGGGCGAAATTGTCTTGCATGCACAGTCACGGCGGCAGTTCTTGTTACATTTGCTAAAGAAATAACGATGCGCGTGTGTTATGATGATGTCACAGTAAGAAAGACGATTTTTCAAAAGATCATCCTAAACAAACGGAGGTAACTACAATGAAAGAATTTGCTGGAAAAGTGGCCGGCATCACCGGCGCTGCCAACGGCATCGGCGAAGCCTTCGCACTGGAGGCCGCACGCCGCGGCATGAACCTTGCGCTGATCGACATCGAAGGCGACCGACTGCAGGAGGTCAAGAAGGAATGCGAAGCGCTGGGTGCGCCCAAAGTCGTCACGATCACCGTGGACGTGTCCGAGTACGAGCAGGTCCGCATGAGCGTCGAGCGCATCATGGCGGAGTTTGAGCGCATCGATGTGTTCTACAGCAACGCCGGTGTTGCCGGCGCTGGCACGCTGGGCAACATCCCTGCCCAGGACTGGGACTGGATCACCAGCGTCAACTTCCTCGGCATGGCCTACTACGTCACGGAAGTGCTGCCCATCATGAAAAAGCAGGGCACCGACGCCTACTTCCTGTTCACTGTCTCCATCGGCGGTCTGCAGCCCGGCATGCGCATCCAGTCGGCCTACACCGCGTCCAAGCATGCGGCGATGAGCCTTGCGGAGAGCGTAAAGGACTATGCCGTCAACTACGCGCCGTACATTGGCGTGACCGCGTTCTGCCCGGAATACGTCAACACCACGATCTGGGACAGCGAGAAGCGCCGCCCCGAGAAGTTCCAGAAGCCGTATGATCCCTTCTACGCGACCAGCGACTATCAGGACTACAAGGCCAATTTTGAAGGCCGCATCAAGAACCAGGGCTACAACCCCCGCTTTGTCGGCCCGCGTCTGTTCCGCGCCATGGAGGACGAGCAGCTCTACGTGCACCCGCACGTGCACACCCACCAGATGCTGCGCGACCGCTTCGCGCGTATCGAGGCCGACCTGCGCAAGGACGAAGAGCTCGACGCCGAGTTCAAGGCGCTCGAGGGCTACGACGACTGAGTAGAGCCGCATCCGCATAAAGAACAGGAGCACCTCCCGTCCGGGAGGTGCTCTTTTCTGTATTCCGGCAGAAGAAAACGGGCGCGGGCGCGGCAAAACTGCCGCGCCTGCGTCGTCGGAGTCATTCGCCTGCCGGTTTTTCGGGCAGCGCCGCGAGATCGGAATAGCGGTTTTTCAAAAACGCGTCGATGTAAAAGGAATACTGCAGCTTGAACAGCAGCGACGGGTCCGAAAAATCCACGGAGAACAGGTTTTCGATCTGCTGGATGCGGTAATTGACCGTGTTGCGGTGCATGAACATGAGCTCGGCCGTGTGGTTTTTGCTGAAGCCGGTTTTGGTGTAGATCTTCAGCGTTTCGTACAGCTCGGTGTTCTTGCCCGCGTCGTAGGCTTCCAGACTGGCGAGCACCGGATGGCGGCACTGCTCAAGCAGCGGCTTGTCCTCCATACGGTCGAGCATGATGTAAAACGCATAGTCCGAGAAGAAGAACACGCCGCCGGTGTTCGACAGCCGCCGCGAAAAGGACATGGCCTGCAGCGCCTGCTGATAGTAAACGTAGAGCTTCGACGGTTTGTGGAACAGATTGCTCACGCCGACGAGGACCTGCCCGTCGGCCGCGAGGGTCTCAATGGCCGTGCGCGTCTCCTCCGGGAGCGCGCCCGCATTGTCCACGCCGACGAATGTGACGATCGCGTTTTTCTTATACACGCGCGGCGAGGCCGGCAGGATCTCCGCGACGCGCGGCATCAGCACGTCGTAAAGATATTCGTTGCCCCTGAAATAGCTCGGTTTGAGCACGACCGCGCGCATATTCGGCGGGAAGGTCAGCTTGGCGGCGTTGATGCGCTGGATCGTTTCCTCCTCGCTGGCGCCATCGATGATGTCGCTGAGCACGCTCTGGTGCATGTTGAAGCGGTAGGTGCTGTAGCTGCGGCTGCCGAGCAGGGTGGAGTGCAGGTTTTTGGCCAGCAGGTGCATCAGCTTGTCGCTGAACCACGGGAACTCCCCGGTGTAATTGCCCATGAACACGTAGCCGATGATCTCATTGTCGGCAATGACGCGGATGACCTTGATGTACATCTGCAGCCGGTTGCAGAACAGCACGAACGTGTTGGGCGACATGTCCATCTTATGCTTGACCCGGTACGAGAGGATGTACTCGATCAGGTAGTTATCCAGATAGCCGACCTCGATGCTGTGGATCCAGTGCGGGTGGTTGACCCTGAACGGCTTGGAATAGGCCAGCACCTTGCCGGAAATGTCGATGGCCAGCAGCTGTGAGCCGGTGCCTTTGGAAAATTCGCAGAACACCGACGTCAGATCCGCGCCGTTGAGCAGCATATAGATCAGGTTGGAATACAGCTTCTGCTGCTTGAAGGAGTCGCCGAAGAGCGACATGATGTAATACACCACGTCCACGACCGAGACCTGCGGGATGATGATGTAATTGCTGTCGCTGTAAGCGATCTTGTCGTGCGTCGCCTGGTCGGGCGTGCCCGCGCACACAAAGCAGAGCGGCAGTGTCATGTCCTGGCCGATCTGCCGGGCGGTATAGATGCTCAGCGCATCGACCGGCGGGACCGCCCCGCTCGGGTCATACAGCTCCACGTTGCTCAGTTCGCAGTCCATGGGGTAGACCGTTTTGACCTCCGGATATTTTTCCGCCACGCGTTTGGCCAGCTCTGAAAACAGCATAGGGCGCCTCCTTTTTTACAACAAGTGTCAATAAATTAACAAGAACATTATACATGGAACACCGGCCGCTCCGCAAGTGCATTGTGAACAAAATTTGCGGCGTTCTTGTCACTTTTGACAGCGGCATTTTCCGGGCGCGGAACTCGGCGGGTCTGCGCGTGCGCACATTGTGCATCGTGCATGGTTTTGCTTGCCATTTTTTTCACGCATGACATAGGCACAGTCGCACGGCGCAGATACAATGAGGGCAGCAAAGTTGATATGAGCCAAATGCGTTTTTTCTATCTCTCTTGCCGCACGGGTGAGCACCGGACGGCAGAAACGCAGAAAATTGAAAGTTGAGGTTTGCTGCTTATGCATTACGAAAAATTATTTGAAAAGGGAACCATCGGCCGGCTCGAGCTGCGCAACCGCGTTGTCATGACGGCTATGGGCACGATGCTCGGCGACTGGAACGGCTGCTCCACGCCGGAGCAGGTTCGGTTTTACGAGGAGCGTGCCAAGGGCGGCTGCGGCCTCATCATTCCGGAGTTTACATCGGTCGATCCGGACAGCGGTCACTGCAACCGCATCCAGCTCGGCATCTGGGATGAGCGCCAGATCGCGAGTTTTGAGCGCATCTGTGATGCCGTGCACCGTCACGGTGCCAAGATCTTCGTCCAGCTGCACCACGGCGGGCGCGAAGCCCCCCCGGCGATCAACGGCGGCCGTCAAGCCATGGCGCCGAGCGTAGAGCTCAACAGTGTGGTCGGCCGCGCCACGATCCTGCCGCGCGAGATGACCATCGAGGATATCGACCGTCTGGTCGGCCTCTTCGTTCAGGCCGCGCTCAATGCGCAGGCCGCCGGCGCCGACGGCGTGGAGATCCACGGCGCGCACGGCTACCTGCTGCAGCAGTTCATGAGCCCCTACACGAATAAGCGCACCGACGAATACGGCGGCTCCATGGAAAACCGCTGCCGCTTTATCGTGCGCATCCTGAAGGGCATCCGCGAGGTGGTCGAGCCCGGCTTCGTTGTCGGCGCGCGCATCAACGGCAACGACTTCGTCGAGGGCGGCAACGATCAGGATGCCTGCGTCGAGATCGCCAAGTATCTGGAGCCGTATGTCGATTACTTCAACGTCAGCTGCGGCGTGTACGCGAGCGCGGCGACCATGATCGAGCCCTGCTACAGCCCCGAGGGCTGGAGAAGCGGCTTTGTCAAGGCCATCAAGAGCCAGGTCAGCGTTCCGGTCATCGCGGTCAACACCGTCAAGCATCCGCAGTTCGCCGAGCAGCTCCTGCAGGAGGGCGTGAGCGACTTCGTCGGCATGTCCCGCATGCACATCGCCGACCCCTATCTCGTGCAGAAGGCCATGGCCGGGCGCGAGGATCTCATCCGCAAGTGCCTCGGCTGCATGAACTGCAACAAGTCCGTCGTCGCGGGCCGCACGCTGCACTGTGCGCTCAACCCCATCGCCGGCCACGAGGTCACGTTCGGCGATGACAAGCTCGTCAAAAACGGCAATGGCCGCAAGGTCGCCATCGTCGGCGGCGGCCCGGCCGGCATGCAGGCGGCCCTGCTGATGAAAAAGCGCGGCTTCGAGCCCGTGATCTTTGAAGCGAGCGGCACGCTCGGCGGCAGCGCCATCCTCGCCTCCAAGGCGCCTTGCAAGCACATGGCGCAGGAATTCGTGGACACGCAGATCGCCGAGATGCAGGAATACGGCATCGAGGTGCACCTCAACACGCCGGGCACGGTCGCGCGTATTCAGACGCTCGAGCCGTACTGCGTCGTGGTCGCCTGCGGCGGCAACCAGATCGTTCCCCCGGTCCCCGGCGCTGATCGCGACAACGTTTATTATATTGAAGATGTCCTGCTCGGCAAGGTACGGTTTGCCGGCAAAAAGATCGCCGTGATCGGCGGCGGCCATGTCGGCCTCGAGGTCGCGCACTATCTGTGCGCCGACAACCAGGTCACGGTCGTCGAGATGCAGAAGGAAGTCGGCACGTCCATCTATCGCACGGCGAAGTATAAGCTCCTGTCGCTGCTGCAGGAAAGCGGCGTCGAGATCCTGACGCAGCACGCGCTCGCCGGCGTCGGCGAGGGGACCGTCGAGCTCAAGCAGCTCCCCGGCGGCGAGACCGTCAGCGTCGATGCCGACATCGTCATCATGGCGCTCGGCAACCGGCCGGACAAGGCCTACGAGGACAAGCTGGCTGCGGCCTTTGACAAGGTTGTTGTCGTCGGTGACGCGACCAAGGCCGGCACTATGGCCGACGCCACGAAGGCCGCCTATGAAAAGTGCTTTTACATCTGATCCCATGTCCCTGCGCGAGACGTTTCCCGTCTCGCGCAGCGTTCCGACAGGCATGTTACTTTTTTGTCAGCCGTGAACAAATTTCGCCTTCTTTTTAAGCGTCCGTGACATTGTGATACTTTTATCTTTCGGGTATCATGCGAATCAAGGTAGAAAAAAGCCGCATTTGCTCAGCGGTACTTTGAAAGATCCCATGACGACAAGGACGGAACCATGAACTACGAAAACCTGTTTACGCCCGGTTACATCGGCGGCCTGCGGATCAAGAACCGCGTCGTGATGACGGCCATGGGCAACGGCCTTGCCGCAGAAAACGGCGAGGCGTCCGACGAGATCATCGCCTGCTACAAGGCTCGGGCGGCCGGCGGCTGCGGGCTGCTGATCACCGAGTTTTGCGCGGTCGACGGGGAAAACGGCATCGCCGAGACCCATCAGCTGCAGATCCATGCGCCGCGGTTCATCAAGCGCCTCGCGCTGCTGACCGACACATTGCACCGCTACGACTGCAAAGTGTTCTTCCAGCTCTTCCATCCCGGGCGCGAGGGCAAGCCGCAGTTCAATGGCGGCCGTCAGGTCATCTCCGCGAGCGGGATCGTCAACCCGGCCACAGGCCGCGTGTCGCACGAAATGACGCGCGAGGAGATCCACGGCATGGTCGACAAATTTGTCACCGGTGCCGTGTATGCCCAGCAGGCCAATGCCGACGGCGTGGAGCTCCACTGCGCGCACGGTTATCTGCTGCACCAGTTTCTCAGCCCGCACAGCAATGTGCGCACCGATGAATACGGTGGCAGCCTTGAAAACCGGATGCGCATCGTCCGCGAGATCATCGAGGGCATCCACCGCGCCTGCGGCAGAGACTTCCCGATCAGCGTGCGCATCAACGGCTGCGATTACATCCCCGAGGGCCTGCAGAAGGCGGATGCGGTGGAGATCGCAAAGCTGCTCGAGGGCTACGGTGTGTCGTGCATCAACGTCAGCAGCGGCGGCTACGAAAACCCGGCCGCTTTCATCGAGCCCTGCTACTTCTCCGAGGGCTGGAAGAAGGAAAATGCGCTGGCCGTCAAGGCGGCGGTGCAGATCCCGGTCATCGCGGTCAACGTTATCAAGCACCCCGAGACCGCTGAGGCGCTGCTGCGCGAGGGCGTGTGCGATTTCGCCGGTGTGTCCCGGGCACAGCTCGCAGATCCGGACTGGGTCAACAAGGCGTGCAGCGGTCGGGAAGCGCTCCTGCGCAAGTGCATCGGCTGTATGAGCTGCAACAAGGAGGTCGTCAACCACCGCGGCATCCGCTGCGCCATCAACCCACAGCTCGGCCGTGAGCGGGACTACAACCCTGCGGCGCTGCGGCGCGACGGCGCGGGCCGGTGCGTGCCGGTGATCGGCGGCGGGCCTGCCGGTATGCAGGCAGCCATCGTCTTGGCCGAGCGCGGCTTCCGCCCGATCCTGTTTGAGCGGCGCGCCTATCTCGGCGGCAGCGCAGTGCTCGCCTCGAAAGCGCCGTGCAAAGGGCTTGTGGCTGAGTATATCGAGACGCAGAAAAACCAGCTCGCCGCGCTCGGCGTGCAGGTGGAGCTGAATCACGCACCGACCATGGCGGAGCTCCGGCGGCTCGATCCTTACGGCATCTTCGTCACTATGGGCGGGCAGCAGATCGTGCCGGACATTCCCGGCATCGACCGCGAAAACGTGTTCGGCATCGAGGACATTCTGCTCGGCCGCCGCGTGATCGAGGGCAGGGAGGTCGCCGTCATCGGCGGCGGACATGTCGGACTTGAAGTGGCCCACTTCCTGTGCGCGAACAACAAGGTCACGATCGTGGAAATGGCCGATGAGATCGGCGCGTCCGTGTACTACATCACCAAGTTCAAGCTCCTGCCATTGCTGCGGGAGGCCGGCGTGACGTTCCGCACCGGCCAGGCCATCGCCGCAGTGGACGACGGCAGCATCCGTCTGCGGGACACGCATACCGGCCAGTGCACCGAGCTGAAGGCCGAGGCCGTCGTTCTGGCGATGGGCAGCCGGCCGGATCTGGCCGCGCGCGCGGCGTTCGACCGGAATTTTGACCACGTCGTCTATGCCGGCGACGCTGTGCGCGGCGGCACCATGCTCGAGGCCAACCGCGATGCGTTCGCCCTCGCATGGGAATTCTGACACATAGATATGAAAAAACGATTCTGAACGATTTCAAAAAAAGAAGACGATATCATGAAAAACAACATTTTTGATCTGACCGGTCAGGTCGCTCTGGTTGCCGGCGGCAGCTCCGGCCTCGGCCTGCAGTTTGCAAAGGCAATGGCCAACGCCGGCGCCAATGTCGCCATTGTGGCGCGCCGCACCGACCGCCTCGAGAAGAACGCGAAGGAGATCGCCGCGGAGTACGGCGTGGAGGTTTACCCCCACTACCTCGACCTGTGCGACTCCAAGTCCGTCACCAAGTGCGTGGAGGACGTCATCGCGCACTTCGGCAAGATCGACATTCTGGTCAACTCCGGCGGCACCGGCGGCTCCGGCGACCCGGCGACCATGACCGATGAGCAGTGGGCCCACGTGGTCGATACCGACCTGACTGGCCTGTTCTATCTCTGCCGCGACGTCGCGCGCCTGTCCATGATCCCCAACAACTATGGCCGCATCGTCAACGTCTCTTCCATCCACGGCTTCGTCTCCAGAAAGAACGTCTGGACCGCACCGTACTGCGCTTCCAAGGGCGGCGTGCACATGATGACCAAGGCCATGGCAAACGACTGGGGCAAGTACAACATCACCGTCAACTGCATCGCGCCGGGCTACTTCCCGACCGAGCTGACCGAGAAGTTCATCGACTCCGATGCTTTTGTGCAGCTGCACAAGGACCGCTGCCCGAAAGAGCGCCACGGCATCCTCGGCGAGATGGACGGCCTGTGTGTTTACTTCGCCGCGCCCTGCTGCACGTACACGACCGGCCAGATCGTCGCGGTCGACGGCGGCTGGACCTGCAACTGACGCATCCGCTCAGATAACTACGGAGATATAAGGAGAAAGATATGGACAAGGCAATCAAAACACCGAATCGCACAGGTATTCTGGTACGTGCCCTGATCGTGCTCGCCATGTGCGGCATCGTTAACTCCGCGGCCGTTTTCGTCTCCCCGATGGCAAAGCACTTCGGCTGGACGACGGAAGCCATTGCCGGCGTCGCCACCTATATGGCCTTCATGCAGACG
>ULRW01059419.1_pt1 | contig 12306 bp, 19 predicted proteins | sample 1955581 | NCBI WGS metagenome assembly ULRW01 (sample SAMEA4835687, study PRJEB28245) | human gut metagenome | biome: gut microbiome; material: fecal sample | place: Denmark | collected 2008 | reverse complement strand
GGAGATTTTTTTAAGACCGCCGCGATGAGGTAGGGGGTGCAATTTTGGAGACCCCCTCCCCATGCCTTTAAGCCCTGCGGCAGCAGTGCAGATCAAGTGATAATTTGTTTGTATTGACTTCAAATTCAAATATTTTCAGAAAAGAAAACAAAAATTTTATTCAAAGAGCATTAGACCTCAACCTATAGTTCAAGCCTTATCTGCTTTTGTTGTCTTCGTTCTCTTCACTTTCTTGTAAATATTCATGAAGTCATAACGAATGATCTCGTCAATCGCTCTTTCAATCTCTTGATTGTTCTCTTCTTCAGAGAATTGGTCAGAAGTGTGAGCAATTCGATCGAGATAAGCGCAAGTGTTGTAACCCTTTTCCACATCAAACAGGAACCAATCGGAGAACTGTTCAAATGGATTGTAAGGGTTGTCAAATGTGGTAAGGGCACAAGAACCATTCATGCCAGTCACTCCTTTCAATTCAAGTAATTTGACACTGTGCTTGTAGAAATGCCAAGAGCTTCAGCAATTTCTGATGTACTGTAGCCAGAAGCATTCATCGAAGCAATCTTATTCTGCTTTGCAGTGCTGAGAGTAGTTGTTGCTCTCGGTGTTGCGCGCTGTCTAAGACTGTCAATGTCCACATTGTCAATGATTTGGGTAAGCTTATTCTCGCTAATAGCGCCAGCTTGAATTGCTTCCCATTCACGATCTGTAATCTTGATGGTCTCTCGCTTTGCGCCAACAGAGGCACGGGCCTGAGTAAGCGCCTGCTGGCTTGCTTTCTTGAGTTCACCCTTTGTCATGTCCGGGTTATCCTGCTTTTTAGCAGCCACTACTGCATTAGCCATGGTCTGAGCCTGTCTTTCTCTGGGTGCATTCTTCAAAGCCACATTAAGCTTAGCATTCAGAGAGTCAACCTCAGCTTGATAGGTCTCTTTTGCAGTGGCGGAGTAGGGTACTTTTCCGGTGGATAGGATCTCAAGACGAGCCTGGTTACCCAGGGCTTTCATTTTATTGGCGTAGTTAGCGTAAGCACGCTCCACGGGGGTATCAGCTTCGGATACCAGGGTATAGGCATCCTTTGCTTCAGCCATCTTAGTGCTCGGCTGCGTACGCTCTTTGACTTTACCAGTCCGCTTGTCGACATAAACAGGGTCATCTACATCTTTCCATATGTATTCGCCTGTCTTTTCATCGATTTTCGGACTACCTTGTCTCTTAGTGACAGAAGTCTCTGATTTAGCACGGGAAATCAAAGTCGAAGCACCCTCGTGGTATCTTCCATCCTCATCAACTGTGCCCTGATACTTCTTTTTCAAAGAGCTGATACCGTTGTCGATCTCACTCTGCTTGTAGTCCAGCTTGTGCTTTTCAGCATCGATAACTACCATGCTGTGACGAACCGCTCTTGCAAGTTCATCCTGTGTGGCACCCTTCAAAGTCATGTCGGTAATCAGATTAGAAATGACACCCATCTCTTTCTGTGTGTTTTTCATAGGCTTGAAAGTGCCAGCAGGTTTTCCGCCATACTCCAATTTTGGGTCAAATCCTTCAAGCCCCTTCAGAGGAGGAGTGGAAGTAATCTTGACCTTGCTTTTACCAGAGTTACATGGGATGATCATGACAGTATCGCCATCAAAGTCAGCGCCTGAAAGCCGTTCCGCAACCTTACTGTTAATACCGACAGCATCTTTAGGTGTGTTGCCAAGGATTCGGCGAGCCTCTGCCTGCTTGTTATTCACTGTCAGGATAGGAATCTCGAAAGTTCCGCCATGCGGATAACGAACCAGAGCTACTGTTTCACCATTCTTATAATTCGGAGCATACACTTCATTGTCTTTCATCGAAGTGATAGGTAGAATCACCTGATATTTTTGACGAGGAAGAGCAGCTGCCTGAAGGTGCACAGCAGCAGAGTCGCAATCATCCGCAAAGGATTTCAGTAATGATTTTTTGACCGTCGGATTTGTCAGCGAGCAGATTTCATCAAATTCAGCCATTTTATCAGATGCCGCCAAGTTCAGCTGTTTATTGACCAGACTCAAACTCTGCTTAGAAAGAAACTGGGAGGGGAGTTTATCCGCCCATTCACCCCAGTCGCCCTCTTCGGCACGCTTATTGATAAGGGAAAGCTGTCGTTTGCCATCAGCATCGATGTAATAGCTCTGCCCACCGGCTTTGATAAGTGAACCAAACGGATTGTCAGGGTCATCCTTGACCTTCTTCAGAACATCCGATGTCGGAGTTCCTTTTTTCTTATTGGTGTTAAACATCACATCCACACCATCAGGAAGATCATCAGAATAGACAGCCATTCCTTTCAAATATCTGTTGCCGTCTACCAGAATACGAACCTGAGCATAGTGGGAATCACCAAGAGACAAGTCATCTACACCGCGACGAATTTCAATGACACCATCTTTCTGAATTCCGCCGTCTTCTGCATAACGGATTTTCAATCGACTTGAATCCATGCTTTTAGGATAGACGAACTTATCGAAAGTCTCGCCGTCATCATGAGACACATAGTCTCTGACAGAATGAACATTCTCAAAATTATAAATCTCTTTATGCTCTGTTCCTGGAGGGCAGAGAACCTTGATGTTTGTTTGCTTACCCGGGTTTGTTACCTGAGGGACACCGCCGCCATAGATGTGATAGCCTTCCATTTCCAAAATATAAAGAGCCTGGTTCATCTTCTCTTTCGAGATACCAAGCTCTCTTTCGACTCCGGTTCCGACATCAATCATGCCTTTTTCCGCAATCTGCTTTTTCAGAAATTCGGCGGTTTGCTTTGCCTGGTTCATACGAGCTTCTGAACTCTCATTCAAGAGGGAACGAACTGAAGAATCGTTAGCAAAGCCCATTTTGTCAGCAATCTCATTCAAACTGTAACCTTTAGCTCGAAGAGCTTTAGCAGTGGCAACATCAGCAGAACGGCGTTCATCCTTTGCGAGGCTCATCTGAGTGCGAAACTGTGTTGTGCTCAGCCCCATAGATTTTGCAATGGCTACTTCTCCTGTGTAGATTTTTCCATCCTTATCAGTAAAAGTGAAATTGGACTTCTTCAACTCTTCCACACGGGAAAGAAAATCGCCGCTGTGCTGATAAGGGTTATCACCCGAACCCCAAGGATAACGACCAGACCTTCTGGGCATACCGTAATGCATTAAAATATCATCCGTGAGACTCATGATTTAACCCTCCTGTTCTTTAATTTTTCTGATAACCTTGTCGAATGTAATGATCTTGTCCATAATTGGCACAATATCTTCGGCAGTGGGTGTGTGATACAGAATTTCATTGTTCTGGTACAGACGAAGCTCCATCTCGATTTCTGAGGGCTTCACCTTATACTCCAAACAAAAAAGAGCAGCATATATTTCAAGCTGCTCCATGTGTGCCGGCACAACGCCGGTTTTAAGGTCATGAATACGAAGAGTACCGTTTCGGAACACAATTGTATCTGCGGTACCAAAGCAATTTTCTGAATAGAACAGAATCTGTTCAGGCACCATACGAAAACTAATTGCGTCATTGACATACATGTTCAATGTTTTCTGTGACTTGGGGAGTTTTTGCCCCAAAGTGATACATTGACATGCAAAGTCATGTAGAACGGTCCCTCGCTGTGTGGCCAAAAACTTTGAATAAGCATCGGCTACTTTTGTTTCATCATAGTTAATCCAATGATACTTGCTGGCACCAAGAAAAGCGTGTTGCCCTTCAAGATTGGAATGATTGTTGAAGATCATGCAGCACTTCCTCCTTGTTCTCGGGGCAAATAAATCTGGAAAAAGACATCTCGTCCATCTTGCCCACATAATATTCTTGGTTCGGTTGCTTTTTTGCGCCAGCGTGTTGTTTACATTCCAGAGCAGCCCATTTGTCATTGAACAGAATAAGCAGATCGGGAATGCCCTGCAAATATCCAGAGTCACTCTTCATTACGATGCAACCTGGAAAAAGTTTCTTGAGCTCTTTAATGAGCTTCGCCTGAAATTGACTTTCGAGCATATGGCAAATGAGCCTCCTTTCATGTGAATGTTCAAAGCTGAAAAGAGAATGCCTATTCTTAAAAATAGCTTTTTTACTCCTCTCTTCATAAAAGGGCATGTTTTTTTCGCGCGGCGGAAAAGCATAAAAAAAGACCGAGACACTGTTTAAGCATCTCGGTCAAATATAAAGTTGTTTGTTATCGGGCTTCTACACTTACTGGATCAAGTTCAAAGAGACCGGTATCAGAATTGTAACTCCGCACTTTGGCCTGGATTCTTACATTGCTGCCAACTTTGATATAATCAGCAAGTGTAAGTCCGTCTCCTAAATCATACACCCCAACATCCTTAAACTTAAAAGTCGGACCAGGATTTGCAGTATTTTCATCTACATAATCTCCGGCGCTAATAAGTAAGTCGTATCTGGTATTGTAGTCATCGTGATTCGTGAGATAGGTAATGCATCCGTCAAACTCTATAACCTGGTTCTTATGAGCTTCTGCAAAATCGGCATACGATTGATCCATATCTGCTTTAAGTGAAAGTATTGCTGCCAATTCAGGAGAATTGTCTACCGTCAAAATATCAACAGAAGGTTCTTCGGTTGAAACTGGTTCGTCATTCGTTTCGGAATTCTCTTTCTCTGGGAATGTATGATAAGTAATCACAACCTCAACATTTGCCGGATACCAAGCATCAGCAGAATATCCAGTGTCGCCATCCACAGAAACAGATTCGACTTCTCCATCTTTTGTAAGCCAGCCGGTGACAAGATCGTCAAGTTTTTCAAGTTTGATGTTAGTGAAACCACTGCTTTCAAATTCTTCAACGACCTTTTGATAATCTCTACCTTTCTGAATACTGGAACCCGATGGGGTTTTGGCTCCGCCATCATGGCCTTCTGAACCGCATCCTGTAATGGTAAATATCATGACTATTGCCATGCACACTGCTAAGAACTTCCTCATCTCATTAACCCATCCTTTCTGAGGGCATTAAAAAAGTGCGCCCCCACAACGAGAGACGCACTGAAAAAGTGTCAACCCTCATTGTTGCCACACAATCTCAATCAAGCCGCAAAGGGACAAATGAAATGAGTAAAGAGAGAAAACACTTTTTACCAAAGCAGTTTTCCCTAAACGACTTGAACATATTAGATTGTGTGGCGCTTATAGTATAGCACAGTCTGAAAGAAAAAGGAAGAACTTTCGGTAAAAAGTCTTGACATTTTCCTCGACTTGTGCTATGTATTTTGGCTTCTGGTCAAATGCCCACTTTTCTCGCCCTATTTATATATTTATTAAAACTTTTTATCGCAATTAAATAAGAAATAAAAGTGGGAAAGTGGGCTTTTTTCACAAGAAAAATTTCAAATCAGCGCAAATCGACCATTTTGGGGCAAAAAACGCCTAAAAAGTGCCATTTTCAGAAAATGCCTACAAATTTTTCTGCCCACTTTTGGTTTTCAAAACCGGGCTTTTGCCCACTTTTTCTGGGCTTTTTTCGAGAAAATTGTCCGTACACGCTCAAAAATTTTTTCAAAAGTGGGCTTTCGCCCAAATCCGCCAAACAAAACCGGGCTAAAATTTACTCGATTTTCAAGTATGTACGGACTCATTTCTCTCATCTCCAAACCCGTCCGTTCCGTTTATCAACCAGAATTATCCGACCTTCGATCTCGAAGTCAGCCAACTCACACAAGTAAAACAGTGTATGCAGCAGCCTATGAAATCTTTCGTCTTCTTCACGCTCAATATTCTTGAGGGCTTCGTAAGCGGTCGGGTCATAATATCCTTCGGCATTTCGTCGAGGATTAGTAGTGTTCGCCATGATGCAGGTACTCCTTTCTTCTAAGTTTGTTTCAAGATCGCTACGCCTTCTTTCAAGCTTTCCGGAATATCAATGACTCGCTGATTACGGCTTCCTCTGAAGTCAAGCTCCAACGATTTTTCAGCCTGTACGAACGGACCGTCAACAAGCACATCAATATGTTTCAGAAGCTCGATGCCTTGCCTGTACAAGTCTTCAAAAAGATAACCAGTGTAGCACCAAACGCTAAGCCCCATTTCATGAGCTTTTTCAGCAATCAGAGCACACTGGTAAATCTGACAGAACGGCTCGCCTCCGGAAATGGTAATTCCGTCTATCCAATCTTTTCTTTTTGAAATATCATCGAGTATGTCTTCGATCAACACGAGTTTTCCGCCACAGAATGGGTGAGTTTGAGGATTGTGGCAGCCGGGGCACTGATGCGGACAACCCTGTGTAAATATCACATACCGGATTCCTTCCCCATCAACGATGGACTCTTGCTCAATCCCTGAAATTCGAATCAACTTCATGCTTGACACGATCCCGCTCCTCCGCACGCTTAGCGTCATTCCACTTATCGAGAGTTCCGACCAAATATCCAGTGATACGACGAATGCGTTCGAACGGAATTCCATCAGCCTCGCTTCGTCCGCAGCAGGGGCAAACATCGTTGATAATTCCGTTATAACCGCAGACCGGATCTCGATCTACAGGATGGTTGATGCTGCCATAGCCAATGCCAGCTTCTTTCATGTGCCTTACAACCCGCTCGAATGCGGCAAGGTTCTTAGTCGGGTCACCATCTAACTCAACATAAGAAATGTGACCTGCGTTGGTAAGAGCATGATACGGTGCTTCAATATCAATTTTCTTAAGTGCAGGAAGATGATAATATACCGGAACATGGAAGCTGTTGGTGTAGTATTCACGGTCGGTAACTCCTTTGATAATTCCGTATCTTTCCCTGTCAGATCGAAGCAGCCTCCCAGCCAAACTCTCAGCGGGAGTAGCCAGACAGGTCACATTCATACCGAGTTCGGTACTCTTGCGATTGCAGTAGTCACGAATATAACCGACAATACGCAAGCCAAGTTCCTGAGAAAACTCATCTTCACCGTGATGCTTGCCGTTAAGCGCTACAAGGCACTCTGCAAGCCCACAGAAGCCGATAGACAGTGTCCCATGCTTCAAGACATCTCCAACCGTGTCATCGGGAGAAAGCCCGTCAGAGTCCATCCAGACACCTTCTCCCATAAGGAATGGGAAGTTACGAACAATTCTCGAAGCCTGAATTTTGTATCGGTCGAGAAGCTGCTGCATCGTCGCGTCAAGCATTTTATCCAACAGTTTGAAGAAAGTAAGGTAGTCACCTTTGGACTCAATGCCAAGTCGGGGCAGGTTGATGGAGGTAAAACTCAAATTGCCTCTACCAGGAGCGATCTCACGAGATGGGTCGTAAACATTTCCCATCACACGAGTTCGGCAGCCCATATATGCAACCTCTGTCTCAGGATGACCGGACTTATAATACTGGAGATTGAATGGAGCATCAATGAAAGCGAAGTTGGGGAAAAGCCTCTTAGCACTTACCTTCATCGCCAATTCAAACAGGTCATAGTTCGGGTCGTCCGGATTATAGTTGACACCTTCCTTGACTCGGAAAATCTGAATCGGGAAGATAGGAGTTTCGCCGTTTCCGAGTCCTGCCTCTGTAGCAAGGAGAAGCTGCTCGATAGCGAGGCGACCTTCCCAGGATGTATCTGTACCATAGTTAATAGAGCTGAATGGGACTTGAGCGCCTGCACGGGAATGCATGGTGTTTAGATTGTGAATCAGCCCCTCCATCGCCTGGTAGGTGTCACGAGTGGTCTTTTCCATAGCATAGTCCAGAATCCATTCCTTATCTTTCAGGTCATTGAGGCGTTCGCAGATCTCATAACCCTCTTTCAGGTACTTCTGATAGGTGTAACGGACACCCTCAGCCATAGCATAATCGAAGTCCACAACACTCTGTCCGCCATGCTGGTCATTTTGATTTGACTGGATAGCAATAGCAGCCAAAGCTGCATACGAACCAATGCTTTTTGGTGCTCTCAGATGGCCGTGCCCGGTATTGAATCCATTCTTAAAGAGTTTGCGAAGTTCAATCTGCGTGCAGGTCGTCGTCCATGCATAGAAGTCAAGGTCATGTATGTGAATCCAACCATCGCGGTGAAGTTCTGCAATTGCAGGTTTAATCAAATACTCCAGATTGTACTCCTTAGCGGTATTGGCACCATATTGCAGCATAGCCCCCATAGGGGAGTCACCGTTGATGTTGGCGTTATCTCGTTTCAAGTCGCTATCTTTTGCCTGAAGAACGGTAATACTATCAAAAATAGTTTTTACCTTTTCTCCGAATTGTTCATTCATAGAAAACCCTCCTTAAATATCATCCTGATTGCGATGCAAACTGTGTTCAGCGTCGAAACCATCCGGATACCTGGCTTTCAGTTTGTCCACATTCATCTGCATGATGGTTTCAAGGTCATATCCAATGGCATTTGCGCTTACAGCGAGATACCAAGCCACATCTCCAAGCTCTTTAGCCATATGTTCAGTGTCCAGTTCGTGCCCCTGAAACAGATGCTTTTTCAAAATATCAATTGCTTCGCCGGCTTCTCCGTTCAGACCCATTAAGCCATTGAGCAGAAGTCTCTCAGGCGGTAAATCTCCTGGGGCTGTGCGAAGAGCTGCCTGCTGATAGTCGTTCGGCGTCATATTTTTTCCTCCTGTGATTACGATTTACCAGTGCAATAGCTTGGTTTATTTGAATATCAAGCTGCCGCTGTTCCTTTGCTTCCCGCAGACGGTCACAAACAGCCTGAATATCCGCTTTTGTCGCTTCTCTGGCAAGCATAGTTTTCTCCTTTACACAAAAATAAGAGCCAAGGTTTAACCTCAGCTCTTAAATGAGTTATTGTTTTTTCGATTCGTGGTATTTCCAGGCTTCACAAACCGTTTCCTTGCATTTCGGATAATCTGGGCGTCCGCATTTGTTGCAGATAAGTTCTTCTCGCCCGAGATCTGGAATATCTTCCTCAAATTCTTTGATAACAGTAGTCCATGTACCGTCTTTCCTTCGAACAGGACAGGACATTCTGGATTTAACTTTCATCCTTGTTACACATCCTTTCAATAACGGTCATGCAATAAGGTCTAAAGAATTTATCAAAGATTGCTACCGGCACAGTAATAATCAATAATATCCAAAATATGTCTCGAATAATTCTCATTTGACGACCTCCTCGTAGTATTTTACCATAAATATAACAAAAGTAAAAGGGCTTGTTACGGCCCCTTTACCTTTGAAATCGAGTAACTTACGAAATCATGATCTTGTAGCGCTCGTTCAGTTCTTCGAACACTTCTTGATCTGCTGCAATGCTGATGTGAAACTCAATCTTGCCCTTTTCGTTCAACACGGTTTGGACAGCAGGCTGAAGTTTCTCAGCAAACAGCATTCTCAAACAAGTGCCGAGTTGCCGATCATTAACTGCCAGAAAATAATTCATGTGCGTTACCTCCTTTCATAATAGGGGGTGTATTTTTCGTGCAGTTTCAGAGGATTGCTTCTCCGGAACGATAGGTTTCTGTCCAATTTTGGTGATACTTACACCCAACAGAGATGCCGCTGATGAAGTCATAGTGAATCACTTTCTTTGATGTGATCTTTCCATCGCCCGTATCTCGGGTCACAGTTGCATTTTCGACCGCTTTGAGAATATCAAAATAGTCCTGTTTATGTGCACAGACATCTCGATGAGCACAGCGAGTGCACAAGGTTTCTTTTACTCCACCATCAAACATCCGCCATTTCCTCCTTGCCAGTAATCAGCTCAGAATAAGGCAAACTCTCAATCCAGTCGCAAAGCGTGTGCCATTCGTCGAGCTTGTGATGCCGACGGGATTTATAGATGTTTGCCAGAACCTCATAGTTCAGCATGACTGTCCGCTTCTGGTTGTAGGAACTGGGGAGAAGCTGGATCATCTGCCACCAATCGATCTTGGGGTCATCCAGTACCTTATTATTAAACCAATCTCGATGGACATTCAAGGTATGAATAACCGTTTCGAGCACAGCTACAGAGTCCTCCTGCAAATGCTCGTGGCTGAAGTCCTCCAGTGTAAACTCCTTCGCTGCAATTTTGTGCATCGTGGAGCAGGAGTTAGCAACCGTACCAACTTTGTAGGTGTCGAACTCCTTCCACCAGTACAGCGGGGCAGTGATGTCGAGATAGACGGTAATCATCCGCATGAACTTGCGATGGTCAGTGCCGGCATTGCGGAGGGTGGTCATGAGTGTTAAATCATCGCCCCCGAGAATATATTTTGTGCCAATCTCCACATCGTCAGCGTGGCAATCAGTGTATACACAATCTGCGCAATGAGCTGGACCATGCGTGGCGCAAACACCACTATCGCTCTTCTCCCAAGAGTTCTTAGGGTTCCGCATACCACGAATGGCGTGCTCCCAACCCATGACTTCAGTGTTTTCAATTTTCAGCATTTTCTACCTCCGTAAGCTTCGTCCGAATCATTTCCAGAATTTCCTCTACAATTGAACGAGTATTGTTGTGTAATTTAATATAGACCCGATCGCAAGCAACTTTGTTTATCACGCTGGTTGTGTAGTCGATTGTAGGGACCTCATGCTGCTCGAAATGGATTACTATGGAAAAATCGGTGATTAAATCATTTTCAGGATGTACCATCGTTTCAGCTCGGTTGATAAGTTCTTGGCCAGCGTCTTTTATTTGCTGAACAAGAGCATCACGATATCCATTAGCCATTTTTTTCGATCCCCTTTCTCAATTCATGAGCCATAGTCACCCGTTCCTCAAGCCCCGGCATATGAGGGCAGGGATAATCGAGACCACAAAATAGACAAGTAACACCTCTCGTAAGAGCAAAGCATCGATTGCATAAAACCCGACAACTTTCTTTAAGCAAATCATTTTCGCTTTCAAGCTTTGAAACTTTTTCGTGGTAGTCAGTCTGAAGATCTGACAGCTGTTTTTTCAATCGTGCATTTTCTTCAGTAGCATCTGACGAAAGTGCCTTTCTGAACTCCTCAAGATTCATGTTTCTTTTCTCCTTTCAGAAATATCACCCTTGATTGAGCCGAGCTTGTTTAAGGATGCGACCGATTTCATAAACAGATTTTGCTTAAGCCAGTTTCTTTTTAACTTCTTCGCTATAGCAAAGCTCCGTTGCGATATCAATCGCATCCTTCTTCTCGGCATCAAGAATTGTTTTTGCTTTCATAGTTCATCGGTTTGTGGGAATTTGTATTGCTGGGCTCTGCAAGACAGTCGTTGCACGGATTTTTGGATTCTTTAAGACCGTTGTGCTTGCAAGATTTGCAATACTGGTCGAAATAGACTTCCTTTTCTTCATTCATCTGCAAAACCTCCTTACAAAATCCACAGGATGCACTTCACCGTCAAAGCAATGACGATAGCAGAAACACAAAGACAAGCTACCAGTGCGATAGCTTGCCCAATTTTATAAGCGACAGTGTTCATTCTGTCTGAATTGTTGGTATTGTTATGCATATTCAGCCTCCAAACTGAAGTCCGAGGTGAGAATATAAATCCTTATAAAGAATCTTCTCTAACTCGTCCTTATACATTGTTACAATTTTGCCGTTTACTACACGGCTTACGGTTTCTCTTAAAATTGGAGCAGTAATATCAGCGGCAACAGCTGCTTTGGCATCCGCCATGATCGGATCTGATAAATATCCCAGTGCTTCCATTTCCTTGTGGTTACAAGTCTCGACAAACGGACATTCACGACATTGCTTCGCCAGTCTTGCCAACGCCATCGTCCGTCACCTTCTTTCTCAGGTATCGCTCAATGTTTTTGCATCGATTTCGATTTGAACATCGAATAACCGTGTCGGAAATGACGATCTCTTCACTCAGCCCGTATGCTTTTTGCGGTCGCTGGACATCTGGATCGAAGTCCATACAAGCGGAGCAATAGTCCGCAACATCAAGGGTTATCATCTTTTCTCCTTTCTTAGACAGCTTTAGATTTATAGCTGCCTACATACTTGGTTTCATTGAAATTCCGCTTCTCACTCAATGCTCGGCTAATAGCCAAATCGATACCGGAACGGGACTTCAAATGGTAATAGTAAAGATCTTTGAATGGAGTGTTTAGTCGGTCGGTTCGTCCTGCTGATTGCTTCATGATTTTGTAAGAGTAGTTCTGCGAGTAAAACACAATGGTGTCCGTACTAATGCAGTTCCATCCTTCGGCTCCAGCGGTGTATTGAACCAAATATACCCAACTGTCACAAGTCGGAATTGGTTGATGCTTATGACCGTTCCATTCTGCAATTTCAACATTTTCTCCATAGTAGAGATTTTTCAGAATATCAAGCTCATAATCAAAATTGTAAAAGACGATCATTTTGGGGTGCTTCTCAAACAATTCCATCAGAGCGATTTGT
>ULRW01028418.1_pt1 | contig 12306 bp, 9 predicted proteins | sample 1955581 | NCBI WGS metagenome assembly ULRW01 (sample SAMEA4835687, study PRJEB28245) | human gut metagenome | biome: gut microbiome; material: fecal sample | place: Denmark | collected 2008 | reverse complement strand
ACCAAGTAGCCATAGTCGTTTCCGTATCGACCAAAGCCGTACCGTCACCACCGTAGAGCGTACAGTTTTTCAACGTAAGCGATATTAATTCCGCTCCATCTTCGGGTTCGTAAAGCCCGATTTTAAAATACGATAATTAGAGACTCCCGGCTCGGCCACGGAAATCGTTTTTCCTTTACCGTCGATAGTCAGGTTTTTGTCTATCAAAATCGTTTCGGGAATCGTAACGGTGGTCTCATCACCGATAGACAGCTCGATGACCGACCCGCCCGGTGCATTAGCCACGACATAAGGGAGAGTTCCTTCTTCGTCTGCACCTCCCGATGTTTTGGTCACTAATAAATTTTCGGCAAAAGCCGTACCCGAAAACAAAAATAGAGCACAGCTCACTAAAAGTAATTTGTTTTTCATAATAACACTTTTTAGAATTGATAAGAAATGAAATAATTATTTTTTTGCAAGTATAATATTTTTTTATTTATATACAAAGTATTTCGTTTACTTTCTTTCTAAATTCTATAATTTTCTATTTGAATCAAAAATGAAACATAAAAGAAAAAGAAATGAAACACAAACACAAAAAAAGGAGTGGCAATCGCCACTCCTTTAACCCTTACGATAGGAAATCTATTATTTCTTCATAACTTCTGCCACCTTTTCCTTCATTGCCTCTTCGCGCAAATCGCGAGCGACAATCGTACCGTCGGGAGCAAACAAAATGATATGAGGGATTCCTTGAATACCGTATAATTCGGTAGGAATCTGCTGTGCATTAATAATCTGAGGCCAAACGATTCCCAGTTCCTTTATAGCTTTTTGAGTATCTTCTACTTTATCCCAAACGGCTACGCCCAAGACATCGAGTCCTTTACTATGATATTTATCGTACAACTCCTTGATATTAGGAATTTCGGCTCGACAAGGACCACACCAAGATGCCCAGAAGTCTACCAAAACATATTTTCCTTTTCCTACATAATCAGAAAGCGAAACCTTGCTGCCGTCCGGTTGCTCGATCGTGAAATCGGTAAACATAGCGCCTTCGGCCGTCTTTTTCAATATCTCCTGTTGCTGAATCATCATTTTTATAAGCGGATTGGCCTTCAAAGTTTCGCCGGCGAGATTGAGCACGGAATCGAATTGAGCCGGTTCCAAATTCCAGTTGGCAATAGCCCATGCACCTACGGCATTATCTTTATTTCTATCGAAATTCTCGGACATTACTCGGTTAAATTCGGGCATAATAGTATTCGTTTGGAAGTCTTGCCAAGCCTCGCGAAGCTCTTCTTCGGACAATCCTTTCTGCATAATTTCCTGTTGTTTGGCGATAATCGTATTCTGCAAAGAATCCATATCGGACATAAACAAAGCGAAACTATCGTTCAGAGGAGTACCCGAACGTTTATCGGTCTCTCCCATTTCAACAGCGATATCGCCGTTTTCAAGAACCAACTCCATACGATACGGACGTGATTGTATCTGGCAAATCAATGCGGTATCCGCTTTACCGGTAAACGTAAACTTACCATTGGCAATCACCGCGCTATCCAATACATTGCGGGATGCCATATCGGTCAAATAAACTTTATTTCCGTTCAGCGTTGTATCGGAAACCGTTCCGTTAATCGTGTAAGAAGACGGATGCGTACCACAAGACACAACCGTTGCAGCCGTAACGGCCAATAAGAAAAAATTACTGTTCTTCATATTTATTTTTATTGATAATTGTAACAAAAAAACGACGCAAAACGAAAACAACGGCAAGCTCGTTCGATCAAGCCGAGTGTAGCCTATTTTCGCGCTTATTGCAAAGATAGATATATTTTAAGAAAAAACACACGATTTACTTTCTTTAAGCATTCGGGAGTTTCCCCGGCAACAGACTATACATTAAAGAAATATTTCCTTATTAGCTTGTTTATTCCGCATACTTCATTTAATTTTGCATGGTGTAAATTTGCATAAATTTCATTTACAACAAATAATAACTTAAATTCAAATCCTATGTGGTTAAGTAACTCGTCCATAGGACGAAAAGTAGTCATGAGTATTACCGGACTCTTTCTCGTCCTATTTCTAACGTTTCACATGTGTATGAACTTAGTGGCGTTAATCAGCCCTGCCGGCTACAATGCCGTTTGCCAATTTTTGGGAGCCAACTGGTATGCTTTGGCAGGAACTGTCATTCTCGCTGCCGGAGCCGTTCTTCACATTGTCTACGCATTTTGGTTGACCTTGCAAAACCGGAAGGCGCGCGGTAACGACCGTTATTTGGTGAACACTCGCCCGCAAACCGTAGAATGGGCATCTCAAAACATGCTCGTTTTGGGTATCATCGTTTTGTTGGGATTGGTTTTGCACCTCTTCAACTTTTGGTACAAAATGCAGCTCAACGAAATCGTCGGTCATTTGCCCGAAGTAAATCCTCACGACGGAATCGCCTTGATCCGCGAAACATTCGGTTGCCCGATCTATGTAGTTATTTATCTCATTTGGTTCGTTGCTTTGTGGTTCCATCTCACTCATGGATTTTGGAGTGCCATGCAAACCATCGGTATCAATAACCACGTATGGTTCAACCGTTGGAAATGTATCTCCAACATTTTCGCAACAATCATCTGCTTAGGCTTTGCCGCCGTTGCCATCTCTTTCTATGTGATGAGCCTGACCGGTTGCGGAACTTGCACCCTTTAATAAACCAAACTATTTATTCACAGAAAAACAATTGTTATGTCTACCATAGATTCTAAAATACCCGAAGGCCCATTGGCCGAAAAGTGGACCAATTATAAAGCTCACCAAAAATTGGTGAACCCGGCCAACAAACGCCGTCTTGACATTATCGTCGTAGGTACGGGGCTTGCCGGTGGCTCTGCTGCCGCCACTCTCGGCGAGTTGGGTTTCAATGTATTGAACTTCTGCATTCAAGATTCACCTCGTCGCGCCCACTCTATCGCCGCTCAGGGAGGTATCAATGCCGCCAAAAACTATCAAAACGACGGAGACTCGGTATATCGTTTATTCTACGACACCATCAAAGGTGGCGACTATCGTGCCCGCGAAGCCAACGTTTACCGTCTGGCCGAAGTATCGAACAACATCATAGACCAATGCGTGGCACAAGGCGTTCCCTTTGCCCGCGAATATGGGGGTCAATTGGCTAACCGTTCTTTCGGTGGTGCTCAGGTATCTCGTACATTCTATGCCAAAGGCCAGACCGGACAACAGCTGTTGTTAGGTGCATATGCATCGCTCAACCGTCAGGTGAAAAAAGGTACGGTAAAACAATTTACACGTTACGAGATGCTCGACCTCGTGATTATCGACGGTCGTGCGCGCGGTATCATAGCCCGTAATCTGGTTACCGGAGAGATTGAAAGATTCGCGGCACACGCTGTCGTTATCGCTACCGGCGGATACGGAAACGTTTATTTCCTTTCGACCAACGCTATGGCATCGAATGGCTCGGTAGCCGTTCAATGTTATCATAAAGGCGCTTATTTCGCCAACCCGGCTTACGCTCAGATTCACCCCACTTGTATTCCTGCACACGGCGAGTTCCAATCGAAACTGACTTTGATGTCGGAGTCGCTGCGTAACGACGGCCGTATCTGGGTTCCGAAGAAAAAAGAAGATGCCGAAGCTATCCGTGCCGGCAAATTGAAACCGACCGATATCAAAGAAGAAGATCGCGACTACTACTTGGAACGTCGTTATCCGGCCTTCGGTAACCTTGTTCCTCGCGACGTAGCTTCTCGCGCAGCCAAAGAACGTTGCGATGCCGGTTATGGCGTAGGAGCTACGGGTTATGCCGTTTACCTCGATTTCAAGGAAAGTATCGAACGCTTGGGTAAACAAGCTATACAAGGTCTCGACCACCACGTGATCGAAAGTTTGGGCGGAGAACAAGCCGCTATCCAAATAAAAGGAAAAGAAGCCGTAGCCAGCCGTTACGGAAACCTCTTCCAGATGTATGAAAAAATCGTCGATGATAATCCGTATGAGACTCCTATGATGATTTATCCCGCATCGCACTACACGATGGGTGGTATCTGGGTGGACTACGAATTGATGACTTCCATTCCCGGTCTGTTCGCTATCGGCGAAGCCAACTTCTCGGACCACGGAGCCAACCGTTTGGGTGCTTCGGCTTTGATGCAAGGTCTTGCCGACGGTTATTTCGTACTTCCCTATACGATTCAAAACTATTTGTCCGACCAAATCCAAGTTCCCCGTTTCTCGACCGATCTGCCCGAATTTGTAGAAGCCGAAAAAGCGGTAAAAGCTCGTATCGCCCGTTTGATGAATATCAAGGGGAAACGTTCGGTAGACTCCATACACAAAGAGTTGGGACGTATCATGGTAGACTATGTGGGCATGGGACGTAACAAAGCCGGATTGGAAACTGCCCTCGAAAAAATCGAAGAGGTGAAGAAAGAATTCTACACCAACGTGCGTATTCCCGGCGAAGCCAATACACTGAACGTAGAGCTCGAAAAGGCTTTGCGCGTGGAAGACTTCCTCGAAATAGGCAAATTGATGGCCCTCGATGCTCTCAACCGCGAAGAATCTTGCGGCGGACACTTCCGTGAAGAATATCAAACAGAAGAAGGAGAAGCAAAACGTGACGATGAACACTTTATGTATGTAAGCTGCTGGAAATATCAAGGCGAAGACAAAAAGCCCGAATTATTGAAAGAAGAACTGAAATACGAAGCTATCAAAGTTCAACAACGTAACTACAAGAAATAATTTGTTTAATCGCCGTTTTAATTCCGGTATAACACGATAAAGTTATGGAAAAAACAATAAATATAACACTCAAAGTTTGGCGCCAGAAAGGTCCCAAAGAAAAAGGTAGATTTGAGGAATATAAACTTAATGGTGTATCTACCGACAGCTCTTTCCTCGAAATGCTCGACTTGCTCAACGAGCAACTGATTAACGAAGGCAAAGAGCCTGTAGTATTCGACCACGATTGCCGCGAAGGTATTTGCGGTATGTGTTCGCTCTATATCAACGGACACCCCCACGGGCCCGACACCAGTGTTACCACTTGCCAATTGCACATGCGTAAATTCAACGACGGAGACGTAATCACCGTAGAACCGTGGCGTTCGGCCGGATTCCCCGTTATTCGCGACTTGATGGTAGACCGTCGTGCATTCGACAAAATACAGCAAGCCGGAGGATATATCTCGGTAAACACGGGCGGTGCACAAGATGCCAACGCAATTCCTATCTCTAAAATCGATGCCGACGAGGCTATGGACTCGGCTACTTGTATCGGTTGCGGAGCTTGCGTAGCAGCTTGTAAAAACGGTTCGGCCATGTTGTTCGTTTCGGCTAAGGTAAGCCAATTCGCTCTGCTGCCGCAAGGCCGCGTAGAGGCTGCCGAACGCGCTCGTGCTATGGTTGCCAAGATGGACGAATTGGGATTCGGTAACTGTACCAACACCGGTGCTTGTGCCGCCGAATGTCCTAAAAACATTTCGTTGACGAACATCGCCCGTTTGAACCGCGAGTTCATTTGCGCTAAACTGAAAGACTAAAAAATCCTAAGTTCATATCTTGAAAACTATCCCGGAAATCCGGGATAGTTTTTTTATACCCCTACCCGGAAGCTGCGGCATGTCGTCATCGAGATGACTGAAAAATTGTATTTCCCAAATAGCGAATTATTTCTATCTTTGTCACTACGAAGATAAGATGCGGTTCGGCGTAGCCAAACCGGAAACAGGTTTTCCGTTTGTCTCTGCTTTCACCTTTTCGTATCTTTGGGAGCTATTCTATTTTCTATCGGTCATGAAACGGGGTTTTATATACACTATATTATTATCGATATTACTCGGCTCATGTAACCATCATGACACCGAAAAAGCTGAAATCCTCTATCAAAACGGTGTGGAGATGGAAAAGCGTTATATGCCCGATTCAGCCGTCATTTTCTATCATAAAGCATTAAAACGACTCGACGAATCGAACGACAACGAGTTAAAGAGTAAAATATACAATCAACTCGGGGACCTTCTTCTGGAACACAACATTTACGAAACCGCTCGAAGCGCCTACCAACAAGCTCTATATGTTTCGAAAGAATTGGCGGACAAGAGCAATCTTTCCCACGCCTATCGGGGCATAGGGAAATACCATTTTCTCTATAAAGACCGTGACAGCGCCTTTTACTATTTCGAAAAACCGATCGGATTTTTCCCGGAAATAAAAAATCGGGAAGAACGTTCCTCGGTCTATAATAATCTGACAAGCGCCTATAAATTGAAAAACGATATAAAATCGGCATTGGAATGTAATGCGAAAGCGTTGTCGCTGACCAACGACGAAGTAAAACGATTGCGCAACTATGCCGTACGGGGACAATTATTCGCCATGCAAATGCAATACGATTCGGCTTTGTTTTATCTCGAACAAGCCAGCCACAGCGAAGAAAAATCGGTAAAGGCCTCGGCTTATTTCAAACTGGCCGATCTACCCGAAAAGTCGGGTATAACAGACTCCATGAAATATCGTTATTTACAGGAGGCTTATCGCCTGTCCGATTCGATTGAAAACATGGCCGTTTCTCACCAGATAGATCGACAAGAGCAAATACGGATAACTTCCGACCTGAAAGAGCAAAATCATATACGGCTCATTGTATCGATAACCGTTAGCATAATCGTCGTTCTGCTGTTATCGATCGTGGTATTCTTCATTTATCGGAAACATCTGAAACGCCGCAACGAACGAATCTTCGCCCACAAATGGGAAAGACAAGAAGCCCGCGCCCAAGAAAACGAAAACCGGGAATTACAAATTATAGATATTATCAGAAAAGCAGGAGAAACATGTAGCAAACATTTCAAAGAAAGCAATATCTATACCGATTTATACAAAAAGATAAACTCCGATAAAGAATCGTTGAGTTATAACGAGCAGAAATCGTTCCAAACGACTATATTGAAAGAGTTCGATACCTATTTGCAACAAGTTTCGAGCATAGTACCGCTAACCGACAACGACGCTTTTCTATGTGCATTGTTGCAACTCGGTTTTTCGACGAAAGAGTGTGCGGCTTGTCGGGGTATCAGCAGCGAAACCATACGTTCCCAACGGACACGCATCCGAAAAAAAATTCCTCAAAACTTTCTCTCTCAGGGATTGGGTATCGTCATTTTAGGAGAAGAAAATCTTTCAAAACGTTAAATTGCAACGTTTCAATAAATAACTCGCTGATAATCAAAGTGTATTTATTTTTAAATAGCAACGCTTTCTATGCTGCTATGTACATATATTTTTTTCATTTTTGTAATATTAATCTTCAATCTGAAAGAAATATACAACACAAAACATAAAAACAAAACAAAGCGTATGAAAAAAATTACAAGTTTTCTAATTTCTCTATGTATCGTACTCGGGTTCTCGGAAGTACAAAGCGAAATAAAACTTACTACATCGCTGGAACTCGGTAGTGATTTTACTTTTTACCCCAAGCCAGTAGCATCCGACGGTAAAGTAATCGTCGATTGGGGAGACGGAACTAAAAAAGAATATACCGTAGATGGAATGTGGAACAAAAGCGTGAACGGAACCCAAGTGGGCGACACAATCCGAATATTTTCTCCCATGCAGACATTCGATTGTTCCGATGCCCATGTAACTTCGGTCACCATTATCGATGAACCTGATTTGACTTTACTGGATTGCTATAAAAACGAAATAGAGCGTACCAACCTCGATATTTCCGGAGCTTTGAATTTGGAAACTCTAAACTGTTACAACAATCCCAAGCTGCTATACCTCAATCTATCGGCTCATAAAAAATTAACAACACTCGACTGCCGACACGACAAAAGCAACACATCGGATCCAGACGATAAAGGAGGTATTACAACCATCATCTTGCCCAGCGAAGGAAGTGAATTGGAAAATATAACTGCCTATAATAATGACATAAGCAGTATCGATTTTTCGGGTTGTCCCAATTTGCGTTACATCAACTTGGAAGGAAATGCTCTGATGGACATAAATGTATCGAATTTAACGAAATTGAGCAAACTCGATATTCGTAAAAACCATATTTCGAACTTAGACGTATCGAAAAATACTGCTTTGGAAAAACTCTACTGCGACGATAACGCCCTGACCGAATTGAATGTATTCGCCAATACCGAATTGATGGACTTGGTATGTTCCAACAACCAAATAAGCAATCTGGATTTAACGGCAAACATCAATATCACTAACCTGTCTTGCGATGGCAACCTATTGAAAAAAATTACAGTCTCCAACATGCCACGTTTGAAATCGTTGAAATGCAGTGATAACCAGTTGGAAGAGATAGATCTTAGCAAAAACCTCCACCTTCAAAAATTCTGGGGGCAAAACAACTTATTCTCATTCCTTGATTTCTATTATAATCAGGGGTTGAATACGATCGATATTCGCAATAACCCAAGAATGACCCCTTGCAGTCTCAATTTTATGTATCAGACCCTTTCCGGTCTCGAAAGTGCAAGTCCGTATGTGAATTTATTCCTAGAAGGAAGCAATGCCGAAACTTCTTCTACAAGTATTGCTACCGAATCAAAATGGACAGTAGACGTAACAGGCGACGGCAGTGCCGTATGTAAAGATGTAACGGCAACGATCGAAACTTCGGAATTCGGAACCATTTCATTATCTCAACCGGATCTTGTTTCCCACGAATTGCATCCGATAGAAAACAATACTTTGGAAGCCGGCGTACCGGTATACATAACCGCGACTCCCATTGAAAATTATCAGGTGCGTTACTACGAAATAAACGGAGAACGCATAAACGGTTCCATATTTGCAACTACCGAAAATGTCACCGTATCGGCTGGATTCGTTCCTACCGCCTCTAACAATTACATAGAAATGGGAGTAGAAAGCAATGCTTCGCTTTCATTCGGCATAAGCGGCATAGACCCCGAAACAGAAGTAGAAATAGATTGGGGTAACGGAGAATGGCAGACTATGACTATCGACAACGAATCTATTACCCGTATCGACGGTAATTCAAAAGGTACGACCGTTCGTATCAACGGACTGATCGACTATTTCGATTGTTCGGAAAATGATTTGAAATCTCTCGATGTATCTCATAACGCCATTCTCGCTACACTCGATTGTTATTGGACCGGTATCACCGCTCTCGATCTATCGAAAAACACTGCATTGGGTAAACTCAACTGTTCCTACAACAGTATCGGAACTCTCGATTTGTCCAACAACAAAGCATTGTTCTCACTCTCTTGCTATAACTGCGAACTCGGTTCCCTCGATTTGTCTAACAATACCGAATTGGAAGAGGCTGTTGTTAAAAATAACGAACTGACATCGCTGACTGTTTCCTCGAATACAAAACTACTATTACTAGACGTGCAGAACAACGAGCAACTAAAATCTATCGATGCCAGTATGTTAACCGATCTGGAAGAACTTCAATGTTCCTACACCGGTCTTACGACCCTAGATGTCACCTATAATACGAAGTTGGTAAAACTCATCTGTTCGAACAATAAACTTACCACTCTCGATCTATCGAAAAATACATTGCTCGAACGCCTGTTCTGCGACGGAAATCAATTGACTTCTCTCGACCTGAGTAATAACACGAAACTCAACTATCTCGAATGTTCCGGTAACGGAATGTCCGCCTGCGCTTTGAACGACTTGTATTACAATCTACCCAAATGTTCAACGACACCCACCAATGTAAATATGTTCATCGCAGGAATCAACAACCCCAACGAAGCGGAAGGTAGCGAAACCTCTATGGCTACCAAAAAAGGTTGGAAAGTTTCTGTCGATGGAGATGGCAGCGGTTGTAACGAAGCTTACATAACTATCGAGCCTACCGAAAACGGAATTTTGGAATTGCGGAACAGCGACAACGAAATCGTTAATTCGGGTAGTAAAGTAATAAAAAATACGACAGTTACCGTAAAAGGTAATCCCGATGAAGGTTTCTATCTGAAAAATGTTTGGGTAAATGGCGTAAGCGTCACCAACGGAGAATTTGTAGTCAAAATGGCCTCGGTCGTAACGGCTGCTTTCGACGAAGGTTCAAGCATAACCGAGATAGAAAATTCGGGAATGAAGATATGGAGCACTCCGGGAATTATAAGAGTAAATGCCGAAAATGCCCATGTCCAAGTCTATTCGACGAGCGGTGCATTAGTTTGGGAAGGTAATATTTATCAAGAAAAAACCATCGATGTAACCCGAGGAATTTATATAGTGAAAGTTCGTAACGCACAATCCACACAAAGTAAAAAAATAGTTGTGGAATAAGCCGATCTTCATTTTAGAAAAAATCCCGTTGTAGAATCTTTACAACGGGATTTTTCATATTACATGACACAACCCTATTTCCATCAAGCCGACACGGAAACTTCGAAACCTAAGGCTCTCGCTCTGTCGGCTATCTGTTCCAACTCCTCACGAGACACTTTTTCGAGCGATTCTTCCGGCGTTTTCCGATCGATGGTATAAACCATTACCGAACGAGGCGAAACGCGCTGTAAAGCCTCCAACCACGGTTTCAGCTCCTCCTCGACCGTGTTGTCAATACGCTTGCCGTCGTGCCACCCTCGCAAGAACATTGTTTGGATAATGACATTACCCGAAAAACGTTTTAAATTATCCACTACCTTATTCACATCGAAATGCGGATCGTTCGGATTATCTATCAACACGACTGTTTCGGGACGAAGCGAATCGAGTTTAAGTATATTATTATCTACCCTGTTCAATGCCCTGAACACCGATTCGTCGTGAATGCGGGTAGCGTTGGATAGTACGCTTATCTTGGCTTCGGGATAATAGTGATCCCGAAGATAAAGCGTGGTATCTATGATTTTCTCGAATTCAGGATGCAAAGTAGGTTCTCCGTTCCCGGCAAAAGTTATCACATCGAGCTTCTCCCCTGCCTCGTGCATGGATTGTAAACGAGATTTTAACTCCTCCTCTACTCTATCGGACGAAGGCAATCCGCTCTTCCCCACTCCTTGTGCATTATAACCGCATTCGCAATACACACAATCGAATGAACACAACTTACCGTCCACCGGGAGCAGGTTGACACCCAGCGATATTCCCAACCGACGACTGTGTATGGGACCGAATATGATTTCGTGAAACAATACTGTCTGCATAGTTTTACCTTTTTACAGTTACAAATATAATGAAAGCCGGGAGTAGAGGCAAACGTAAATCTCATTTCTGAATCTACCTATGTCGAATTATATTCCTTATTCCATAAAAACAAAGTTTATAAATTATTGCTCCATATTCAATGGAAATCTTACTCAATTCTTCATATCATTATCTATTATAAACATTGTGTTTATAACTATAATTAATTTATTTCCAGTATAATAACTATTCTATTCACATTCATATAAACAGATTATCAACTCAAAAATGATAATAGAAACGAACGGTTAGCTATTTATAGACTATAAACAAGTTATCAACGAGATTTCAACTGATAAGGTCTTATAGTTATAAACAAATTATAATATATTATTAATCAAATATTTATAATATTATATACTTATAAATAAACAGTATATCGACAATTTATCCACAATAGATATAAACACATGTGAATAATATAATTATTGCAAAAACGTAGCGCTTATGAATATCGAAAGATTTACATTTGTACCCTATGAAGAGAACCATATTCATATTGTTTCTTTTTCTTTTCCTGTTTATTCCCCGTACAAAATCCCAAATTGTACAGGAATCACACCCGGCATATAAACATTTTTATCATGCTGTTATAGACAACGATACCGTATTGATAATAGAATTACGTACGTTTCATGTATTTCCTCCCGAAAAATTCAAAGACAAAAAACAAGAAAAATTTTACTGGAAAACCGTGCGCGATGTGAAAAAGACCCTACCCTATGCCAAACTCATCTACTCCATACTTATTGAAACCTATGAATATATGGAAACTCTTCCCGACGATAAAGCTCGAGAAGAACACATGAAGAAAATGGAAAAAGAAGTTTTTCAACAATATAAACCGGTATTGAAAAAATTTACCCTATCGCAGGGTAAAATGCTCATCAAACTTATTAACCGGGAATGTAACCAATCTTCATACGAACTAATCAAAGCATTCTTGGGCAGTTTCAGAGCCAACTTCTGGCAATTTTTCGGAAAAATATTCGGAGCTTCCCTTAAAACCGATTGGGATCCGGAAGGCGAAGATAAAACAATAGAAAGAATCTGTATATTAGTGGAACAAGGTTCTTTATAGTATAT
>ULRW01082803.1_pt1 | contig 12521 bp, 10 predicted proteins | sample 1955581 | NCBI WGS metagenome assembly ULRW01 (sample SAMEA4835687, study PRJEB28245) | human gut metagenome | biome: gut microbiome; material: fecal sample | place: Denmark | collected 2008 | reverse complement strand
TAGTAAATCGGCTGTCCGCCATAGTTTACTTCCACATCGCAGTCCGGATATGCCTGCTCGATTTTTTCGCCAAGGCTTTCGGCATCTTCCTCACTCATATCTTCACCGTAGTAGATGCTGATCAGCTCGCTGTCCTCATCGACCATGGCACGGATGGTTTCTTCTGCAACGGTAAGAATATCCTGTCCGACAGCGAGAAGTCCGTGATCGCCAAGTCCCATAATGTCGCCCTGATGGATCTCTTTCTCATCGATGTGGGTATCACGTACCGCGTACGTTACCTGACCGGTTTTCACCATCTGGATGCCCTCTGTCATGGCCTCCTCGTTCTCTTCTGCAGATTTCTCCGGCACATAGCTGATCATGGCTGTGATGCCCTGCGGAACGGTTTTGGTCGGAACAACGATGATATTTTTGTCCTCAGTCATGGCTTTTGCCTGATTTGCTGCGAGGATGATATTTTTGTTGTTCGGCAAAATAAAGATATTCTTTGCATTGACCTTCTCAATTGCAGTCAGCATATCCTCGGTGCTCGGGTTCATGGTCTGACCGCCCTCAATCAGGTAATCAACACCGAGTCCCTGGAAGATCTCTTTGATTCCCTCTCCGATGGACACGGCGATGAATCCGTTCTCCTTCGGCGGCTGTTTTGCTGCTTCTTTTCTCTTCTTATCTTCCTCTGCCTGCTGTGCTGCGATCTTTTCTGCATTCTTGATCAGGCGCTCCTGATGCTCCTCACGCATGTTGTCGATCTTCATTCTGGTCAGCTGTCCGTACGTCAGCGCCTTGGAAATTGCTTTTCCAGGATCGTTGGTATGTACGTGTACCTTAACCAGCTCGTCGTCTGCAACGAGAACGATCGAATCTCCGATCCCGTTCAGGAAATCTTTGAATGCATAAACCTCTTCATCCGGAAGCGGGTTTTCCAGCATAATGATAAACTCGGTGCAGTAGCCGAATTTGATTTCTTTTTCTGTCTCTTTGGACGGTCTGACAAATTCTGTCTTTGCTTCCGGCATCTCGAAATTCAGATCAATCTCTTTCCCGAGGAACGCGTCATATGCGCCCTGCAGTACGGTTAAGAGACCCTGTCCGCCGGAATCCACAACGCCTGCCTCTTTTAATACCGGCAGCATCTCTGGTGTCTGGGAGAGCACGTACTCTGCATGCGCGAGAACGTCCTCGATGAATGCGTTCAGATCTTCGCTTTCCGGTGCAAGCTCTGCTGCTTTCTCTGCTGCTCCCTTTGCCACGGTCAGGATGGTACCTTCTTTTGGCTTCATAACGGCTTTGTATGCAGTCTCGACTGCTTTTTCCATTGCCTCTGCAAGAATCTCTGCATTCAGCTCTTGATAGTCGCGGATCTTCTTGGTAAAGCCACGAAGGAGCTGGGAAAGAATAACGCCGGAGTTACCTCTGGCACCGCGCAGAGAACCGGAAGAGATTGCCTTGGAAAGGTTGTACATGTTCACTTCTGTGAGCGAGTTTACTTCCTTGACTGCGGACATGATCGTCAGCGTCATGTTGGTACCTGTGTCGCCGTCCGGTACCGGGAACACGTTCAGCTCATTGATCCACTCTTTCTTTACTTCCAGATTTTTTGCACCAGCCAGAAACATTTTTGCCAGTAAGCCGGCATCAATTGTATTTGTAGCCACTTTCTTCATTTCCTCCTATTACCATCAGTCGATGACGCGAACGCCTTCAACCAGGATGTTGATTTTTTCAATTTCCATTCCGGTGAACTCTTCCACCTTGTATTTCACATTATTGATCAGGTTATCTGTTACGGCAGAAATACTGACTCCGTAAGAAACAATCACGTGGAAATCCAGGGAAATTTTATTTTCCGAAATCGATACATTAATTCCGTGTGTCAGACTCTCTTTTTTCAGAAGTTTGACCAGTCCATCTTTCATGTTTACCGCTGCCATTCCGACAATGCCGAAGCACTCCACAGCAACGCTGCCCGCATACAGGGCGATTACATCCGGATTGATTACGATTTCTCCCAAGCCTGTATTCATACGACCTTTCATGCCTTGTATCCTCCAATTCCATCATACTATTCAAAACACATGGAGACAGGAATAACTGACTCCACTCTACGATACATTATAACCGCTTTTCCGCAAAAAAGAAAGTTTAAAATGAAAAACCTTCAAAATTCATATAATTTTTTCATTTTTTACTTGCAAAACCGGTATAGATCTGTTAGAATGACTTATGTTGTGAGTCTAAAATGCGTTTTGACTCAAGTACGTATGTCAAGGAGGTGCAATCATGGCAAAGTGTGCAATTTGTGAGAAGGGTGCTCATTTCGGAAACAACGTAAGTCATTCACATAGAAGAAGCAATAAAATGTGGAAATCTAACGTAAAATCTGTCAAAGTTAAAGTTGACGGTGTACCGCAGAAAATGTACGTATGTACTTCCTGCTTAAGATCCGGAAAAGTAGAGCGTGCATAAGTTGAATGGTTAAAAGGCCTTTCCAGTCCGGGAAGGCTTTTTGCTGTTCAAAAATAGAATTAAGATTTTAAAAAAAGTTCTGGGAAGAGCAAACAGGACATAAGTTTTCGCTTATGCCCTGTTGTGCTCTATTTTTTATATTTTAAAAGGGAGAAAAAAATAGCGTGGTCTCTTAAGCTGAACCTGCCAACGATCCATATGCTTAGCAAAAGAAAAAGAGCATCCTACCGAAACTTTCGTTCTGGTAAGACGCCCTCGTCTTGATCTATGATATTAGTATAGTTGGCTGATTCATTTAAGATGGACTTATTATAGCGCAGCTTTCTTCATTTTGCAAGTATTTCTCTGTACAAATCAGCCAGTTCATTTCCGATCTTTTTGTGCATCTTTCACTATTCCCCTGTATTGCAGAACAGATGATATCCCACGCACAGCAGCAGAGCGGCCGCAAGAACCGTAAGAAATGAGCTGCGGATCATCAGGCTGATGAGAAGCCCGACCCCCATCCAGAACAGCAGAAAACCTAAAATTCTGCACAAACGAGCTTACTCCTTATCCGCCTCTTGGTTTATTATATGCTCTACTTTCTCTGCGGTATACCCGTCCTCTTCCTTTTTGCCGGTAAAGCGGCTGATCAGATCCGGAGCCATGTCAATGATTTTGGTGACAGCATCCTGGTTTTTGATGTTGACCAGACGCGTTCCGTTTTTGCTGATGACAAGAACGGCGCTCGGAGAAATTTTTCCGCCCATACCGCCTCCTGCATTGTTCTTTGCATTTTCTGCGAATGCACCCGCTCCCACGCCGAAGGAAACGTCTACCAGCGGCAGAAGAATCGTATCATCAATGTGGATCGCCTCACCTACGACCGTCTTTGTTGTGATAAAGCTGTCCATTCCGCGGAACAGTGCTTCTACAGTATTCTGAAATGTGTTGTCCTTTTCTGCCATCTTTTAGGCCTCCTTGTGTTTGAAATGTCGTATGGTTTTCCGAAGATTCTGATCCCGGAATAATCGAAGTGCAATGCCGGCTGCTGTCACAGCCTGAAAACTTCCTTTCATCCGGACATCGCCCCGGAGAATTTCCTGTTCGAAATCCGGCTGGATGGAAAGGTCTTTCGGCAGTTTTCCATAAATCATACCCAGAATGCCGAGTGTCTCTCCGGTCAGTGCCGGATCGTCAAATCCGAACCGGACTGTGCCGGTTACTTTTTTCGGTGCTGCTTTCTTCAGGAAATAAAGCACTTCTTTCTTTGCATGGAGCAGCGCCTCACGGAACATCTTCGAACGGAAGAATTTTTTCACACTCTCCCACTTTCTTTTTAACCGTCTGCCTGCCTGGATTTTCTGCTCCAGTTTTTCAAGCAGACGGAACGGAAGTTCCAACAGCCGGAAAGCTGTCTGCAGCAGACGGCTGGCAAGATTCAGCAGTTTTTCCGGAAGATATTCGATCTTTCCGAAAAACCGTTCCAGAATGCTTTTTTTCGGCGCATCCGGTTCCTGCTCTTGCTCTGGCTGCTCCTTCTGTGCTGTCACCTTCTGCTGTTTTTCTGTCTGGTCCGGTGCTTTCTGTGTCTTTTCTGCGTCTCTTTGCAGCATTTGTTTTTTTACAGTATCTGTTTTTTGTTCTGCCGGTTGTTCTGCCGGTTGTTCCGCCGATGTCTGCTCTTTTTTCGCTTCCGCTTTCTGCTCTGCTGTTTTTTCTGCTTCCGGCGCATTTTCTGTCTCATTTTCCTCCGTCCGGGACACGGACGCTTCTCCCCGGCGGATCTTTTTCAGCCGCCGTTTCCATGTTTCCAGTGATGCTCCGAAAAGCAGAATCTGCGCCTCCGGATTCTGTTCCTCATACGAGGCCGTCAGCGCGACAGCTCCGAAAAGCCACGATACTCTTCCGCTCGCTTTTACGCAGGCAAATCCCTCTTCTTCTTTCAGAACCTGCGCCCGGTAGCAAAAAGGAAAAAACAGGACGGTGCAGACGATAAGAAGCACGAGAACCAGTAAAACAAGGATTAAAATCCCCAGTACCTTCAAAATCATGAATAGTATATGTATCATTCACATCCCTCAATCCGGTTCAGCAGCCATTCCCGGATTTTTACTTCTCCGGTTTCCCGATAAGTTTCCAATGCGATCGCCTCCACAAGCTCAAAAGCTTCCTCGCGCGACACGGCAAGTCCGACAATCATCGGACAGTTTCTCCGCACGGCCGGCTGCAAAAGCAGATCCGCCGGAATTACATCCAGATTGTTCTGCTGATTGGAAGGCAGTGTGAGGAGCCAGACTCCCGGAACTGCTTTTTTGTTCTCAATCCGGCGCATCCATTTTTTCTGTTTCTTTTTTGCAGTATCCCCGACGTACAGATTTTTATACCAGTTTACCATATTTTCCCTGAGCCTGTGGCTGAACCTTCCATAAATTTGCTCTCTTCAGTTCCAGATACTCCTGATAGGCCTTTTCCAGAATCTGCCGTTCATTGGAAAACTTCAGCAGATGATATGCTTCGTGATACTTGTAATAGCCCGAATCCACAAAGTATTCTTCTCTCTGTGGACGGCTGTAGTAGCCGGATGAGGCCATCAGATACCAGTGCACCTCTTTTTCCACGGTGTCCTCCGGAATGCTGAAACTGTACTGGCTTTTTCCCACGTACTTGATGATGGTTCCGTGCACGCCGGACTCCTCATACACCTCGCGGACAGCAGTCTGTTCATGGGTTTCTCCCGGCTCAACGGTTCCTTTCGGCAGAACCCAGCCTTCATATTTGTTGCGGTAGCTTTTGTAAAGCGTCAATATTTTTCCACGGTAGATTACGATACCTCCGCAGCTAACTGCTTCGATCATACGTTTTAAGCTCCTTCTGGCTTTTTTCCATTCTCTGACAGCTCTTTTCTTCCCGCTTGCCGCCAGATCTTCTGTTAAAAAGTATACCTCTTTTCCCGCCCCCGCGCAACCTTAAAACCGCATCCTTTTTCTAACATTTTTCTAAAAATTCAGAAAACGCGCCCGAACCCATCCTTTCCGGTTCGAACGCGTTTTTTCATCGTTTACTGCTGTGCATAATATGCTTCAATTACCTGTCTTGCAATCGGTACAGCGACTTCACTCGAATATCCGCCGTTTTCTGCCACAACAGCAATGACAATATCAGGATCATCCGCATTGGAGAATCCGACAAACCAGGAATGCGGTGTCTCTCCGTCGCTTCCGTGTTCTGCGGTTCCTGTTTTACCGGCGATATTGTACGGCAGATCCGAAAGTGAAACTGCAGTTCCGCTCTGGACAACGCCTTTCATCAGCTCTGTCAGCGTATTGGCTTCGCTCTCGGACATTACCGTGCCAAGAGACTCTTTGTAAAAGGTTTTGACTGCCTGTCCGTCCGCAGACACAATGTTGTCCACATAACGCGGTTTGATCATTTCTCCGTCATTTGCAACCGCGGAGGCGATCAGCGCCATCTCCATCGGTGTTACCAGCGTATCGCCCTGGCCAATGGAGGTCTGCATCACAAGAGCATCCGCCGTTGTCGAATCAAGGTCGAAAGAACTTTTGCTGGTCGGAAGCTCCAGATCCAGACGGCTGTTCAGATACAGGGAATCCGCCAGCGAGCGGAAGGCATCTTTATCCAGCCCAAGGCCAATCTGTGCAAAGGCAGAGTTGCACGAATGTGCAAACGCACCTGCAAAATCTTCCGGTCCATGCACTTCACCGCCGGAGCAGTGAATCGTATAGTTTCCTGCTGTCAGCTCACCGTCACAGTCGAACGAAAAACCGTCCAGTGTGCCGTTCTGACGGAGATACGCAAGCGAAGTAACAATCTTGAACGTAGATCCCGGCGGATATCTTCCCTGCAGACCGCGGTTCAGAAACACGCCGCTCTCATCGTCTGCGTTCAGTGCCTCCCAGTCCTCATCAATCGTATTGGGATTAAAAACCGGATTGCTCACATTGGCAAGTACACGGCCCGTTTTTGCCTCCATCACGACAACTGCACCGCGGTATCCGTCCAGTGCATCGGCCGCGGCCTGCTGGAGTGTTGTATTCAGCGTTGTATAGAGACTGTCTCCCGGGTTCTTCGCATCGCTGAATTCATTCTTTACCTGCTTTAACTTACTTGTATGGGACTCCATCAGCATATAGTTGTAGGAAGATTCGAGGCCGCTGTTTCCTTTTCCCGTGTAGCCAACCACCTGCGCAAACAGGCTGCCGAACGGATACGTTCTTACCTCATCCCCGTTTTCATCTGTCGTCGTCTTTGCCAGTTCCTGGCCGTCCGCAGAATAGATTGTTCCGCGGATCACGCGCTCTGCATAGTTATTCTGTCTCGTATTGTAAGAACTATTCAGAAATTCTTCTTTCCGCACGACATTAAAGTAAACGAGATACGCGATCAGCCCAAGAAACATGGCCACGAACAGGAACGAAACGATCAGATACGGCCCTGCGCCGTTGTTTGCCGCCTTACCAGTGGAGGCTGTTCTCGGTCTGCTCTTCGATCCGCCGTTCGAATTCATCCGGCTGCTCGCGGTACTTCTGGCGGGTTCCCTGTCCGTCGTTCCGGCCGCCGCTCTTCTTTCGTCTTTCGGTCTCTTCGTCCGGGCGTCGTTTTTTCTTGGCGCCTGGGTCGTTTTTCTGCTGGTTTCGTTTCTTCTTGTTTCGTCTTTTCTCAAGCTCCTCACCTTCGTCTTCCCTTAAGATGTACAATCCCTGAATGATCGACAGCATCAGCACCGTGGAGAACATGGAGCTTCCTCCATAGCTGACCAGCGGCAGCGTGATACCTGTCATAGGAATAAATTTAATGGTTCCTCCGATGGTGAGGAACACCTGTGTCGCATATTCCGTTCCAAGACCCATGGCAATCAGTTTGTAGAACCGTTTGCTCATCTTCATGGAAATATTGATAATCAGAAGGAATGTGGACATGCACAGCAGAATCAGGCAGATTCCGAAGATAATGCCCATCTCCTCACAGATCGCACAGAAAATAAAGTCTTTCGTTGCAACCGGGATAATGTCAGGCCGTCCCTCGAAAAGGCCGGTTCCGAACCATCCGCCGGAGCACATGCCGAAGAGGCCCTGTGCTAACTGGCTGCTGATATCCCAGTTTCCGATCGGATCCTGCCAGAGTGCCACACGGTTCCGTACATGGGAAAACAGGAAATACGCCACAACGCAGGCGGCACTCATTCCCGCAAGTCCCAAAAGCGGATATCTGGCTTTTCTCGTTGCCACATAGATTACAACCACGTACGCCATAAAGAAGACGAACGCAGTTCCAAGGTCGGTGGATGCAACAAGGATCAGCACATGAACTGCCGCAATGACCGTTGCTTTCACAACGTTTCCAAAGGAATTATCCTCGCGCAGCATGCCTGCCATAAAGAACACGAGTGTGATCTTGGCAATCTCAGAGAGCTGGAACGTAATGCCGTGAATTTCGATCGACAGCTTCGCACCGCCGGAAGTAAAGCCAAGCACCATAACGACGGAAAGCATGGCAATTCCGAGCACAGCGTAAATCCAGGTCAGATTTTTCAGGAACTTGCCCTTTCGGACAATGACCGGAATGATGAAGCAGAGCAGTGTGGATGCCGCCAGAATTTTGTACTGGGACATCGCCTTTGACACGCTCAGTCTCGTCAGAATAATCATGCTGATCGAGAGCAGCATACACATGTTGTTTACCAGGATCATCGATGCCTTCCGGTAAATCAGGCGGTACAGGATCTGTACGCCCAGGATATACGCCATCGTGAGCAGAAACATCTGAATCGTTGATACTTCGCCCTCCTGGAGGAACATCACGAAGAAACAGATGAAATTCATCAGAATGATCATGATGATCTGCCGCATCAGAATGTAATGGCGCTCATCCTCATCCCGCTCTTTGAGTGCAGCAAACGACTGCACGGTAAAACAGATCATGAGGAAGGTAATCACATATTTTGATAACTGAACAATGGTATTTTCCATAAATTCCCCTTATTTTTTCTCACCGTTTACTCTACTTTCCGGCGGAAATGGCCTTTGGTATATTCCTGTTCGGCCGGAACTGCGATTCCTTTACAATACGTTCCAGCAAACGCAGCGGCGATTTCTTTTGTCTCCTCCAGTGTCTCGATGGTAAAATTCAGCCGCACCGCAGCCGGATGCATGGACCGGATCTCATCGGCTTCTTTTACCAGGCCGAGCGGAAGGCTGTTGTAGATCACACTGTAGCACGAGGTGCAGTAACTCTTCACTGGGAAGTATTTTCCCATCCGGTCTTTTAAGCGTACCAGAGAATAACTGTGATTGCAGCCGTTCAGGTTCTTCTGGACACACTGGGCGGAAACCATCATCGGAAGGTAGCCGTAGACCACCATTTCGCTGTTCGTATTGTCACGTTTTCCGATTTCCCGCTCGTTCAGCTCATACGGAACGGTATCACGCTGCACGCCCTGCTCCTGCCAGAATGCCTGCGCACGGCTGTTGTACGTGTAAACGCTGTAATCGAGCCGGATATCCTTTTCCATTCCCATCTCTTTCAAAAACGAAAAGCTTTCGAGATTGCGGATCAGGAAACCGCCAAGACCGATTTCCTTCAGACAGCGGAACGTGTCGCGGTATTCCTTCAGATCGCCTTCACGCACAACGTGCGGCAGCATCAGATAAACCTGTTTTCCCAGTTCTTTCGCCTGCAGGATGCCTTTTTCCGCCTGCTCTTCGAAGATTTCCCGTTTGAAGCATCCCATGCCGGCGTAGATCGTCGTGATCTCCGGAATCTCGAGCAGCGCATTCCACTGGGCTCTCGTCTCGGCAGATGCGGTCAGCTCCATTTTCTTTTCTGCCCTGCTCTCCTGGTCTGGTTTTCCAGATGCTTTTGCTTCCTGTTCCGGCTTTTCCGCTGCTTTTCTGCGGTATGGCTCTGTCATCTCCTTCACCAGCTGGTCCGAAACGCCTCTCCGCAACTCGTTTAACGTCTGCATCGGCACGAAACAGTTGTCATCCATACAGACATCGAGTTCTTTGAAATAGAATGGTGTCTCGCCTGTCTTTTCCAGCTGTGTTTTTGCGCGTTCCTCGGTCAGCGGCTGCTTCTTTGCCGGTTCTACCATGCCCGCCTCTGCTGTTACACTGTATTTTCCGCTTTCTGCACTTAAGAACGCCGGCTGGCCCGGATACAGGGTCAGAAAGCCGGAAATCGGCTCTTTTGCCTCAGTCTCGATATAATCTCTCTGGATCTCATAAAAGAGCTGCTCATTTCTGCGCTGTTTCTTTTTATTTTCCTGCTCTTTTTCGTTCTTCAGCGCCATCATATCGCGTCCGTTTCTTACGGTATAATAGCTTTTGTTGAAACCGTCACGGTTATACAGCTCATACAGCTTTTTCATGTCCTCCGGCAGAACGTGGAAACGGGACGGCTTTTTTTCGTACAGATCGAGGTATTTGCGGTAAATGCTGACAACGCCCGCTGTATACTCCGGCTTTTTCATTCTGCCTTCGATTTTGAGGGACATAATCCCGGATTTTACAATCTCCGGCAGCAGTTCTACCGTACACATATCCTTCGGGCTTAACGGATAGCGGTCGCCCGGCTCCCCCATGCGGTGGTTGTCTTTATCGTACGCTTCGTACGGCAGACGGCACGGCTGCGCGCATCTTCCGCGGTTTCCGCTTCTTCCGCCGATCAGGCTGGAAAAAAGGCACTGTCCCGAATAGCAGTAGCAGAGCGCCCCGTGGACGAAGCATTCAATTTCAAGGTTGGTCGTCCGGTGGATTTTCTGGATCTCCGCAAACGAAAGCTCACGGGCCGGTACCACACGCGTCGCGCCAAGGCTCTCCAGGAAACGCGCTCCCGCAGATCCTGTCACTGTCATCTGTGTGCTCGCATGAATGTCGAGATCCGGGAACCAGGAGCGGACCGCCTTTAAAACGCCCATATCCTGGACAATCACGGCATCCAGTCCCTGCTCATAGTACGGACGCAGATACGGATACAGTTTCTCTTCCAGTTCCTCCTCTTTTAAGAGGGTGTTGACCGTCAGATACAGTTTCCGGTTCCGCAGATGGACGTAATCGATGGCTGAGAGAATCTCCTGCTCATCCAGATTTTTTGCATACGCTCTTGCGCCGAATGCGGCTCCGCCGAGATAGACGGCATCCGCACCGGCGGAAACCGCTGCTTTTAACGCTTCCATCGAACCGGCTGGTGCTAATAATTCTGTCTTCATCTTTATCTCCTAAAAACGGGCGATTACCTGTTCCGCAATCCCCCGTTTTTCCTTCTTTTACGCTTTTAATAAATCTTCCAGATCCTTATTTGCCTTATCAAGCTGCCGCTGCAGTTCTTCCCTCTCGCCGCGCACATGTTCCAGCTCGATTCGTTTCTCTTCCAGTTCTTTTTTCAGATCGCCGGCCTGGATTTCCGCTGCGATCAGATCGTGCTTCATATCGTAGGTTTCCCGGTCTTTGGCTTCCATATCCTCTTCGAGGGTATCTACCTGGCTTTTTGCTTTGAAATAGTCGTCTGCAATGTTCAGTGCAAGCAGTGTGTGCTTCGTATCCACCGACAGGCGGTTGTATCCGGCTGACTGGGAAAGTTCGCTGATCTTCTGATTCAGATAAGCAGCTACTTTCTGCAGATATTCCGGGCTCTCATAGCCTCCCAGTGTGATAATTTTTCCATCTATTAAAACCTGTGTTGTATTTTTTACAGCCATTCTTTTGCTTTTCCTCCACTGAATTTAACCGGACCAAACTCCCGGCTAATATAACCTATCATATACCGAAAATGGAAGAAAAACAACCTTTTTCTGCAAAAAGCGACAGAAAATGAAAGATTCAGGGCTTTTACTCTTCGATCTTACGCGGTGCCTCCAGCCCCAGGTGGTGCCAGGCAAATTCCGTTGCCACTCTTCCACGCGGAGTGCGGTTGATAAATCCGGATTTGATCAGGAACGGCTCGTAGACATCCTCGATGGTGCCGGCATCTTCTCCAATCGATGCAGCCAGGGTATCGAGTCCCACCGGACCGCCCTGGAACTTTTCCATAATGGTGGTAAGAAGCAGCCGGTCAGTCTGATCCAGTCCGTAACGGTCTACTTCCAGCAGATCAAGAGCAAATGATGCGACCTCTTTTGTGATTCTTCCATCGTATTTCACCTGGGCAAAGTCGCGGACACGCTTTAAAATCCGGTTTGCCAGACGCGGTGTTCCCCTGGAACGGCGCGCCATCTCAAGCGCTCCCTGCGGGTCCACCTCCACATTCAGTACTTTTGAGGAGTGCAGAATAATGTTGGCCAATTCTTCCTCCGTGTAAAATTCCAGATGGTGGATGACACCGAACCGGTCGCGGAGCGGGGCAGTCAAAAGACCTGCACGCGTTGTTGCGCCGACCAGCGTAAACTTCGGCAGATCCAGGCGGATCGAGCGCGCCGAAGAGCCTTTTCCGATCATGATATCAATCGCAAAATCCTCCATCGCTGGGTAAAGAACCTCCTCGACCTGGCGGTTCAGGCGGTGGATCTCATCAACAAACAGGACGTCGCCCTCCTGCAGATTGTTGAGGATCGCTGCCATCTCACCCGGTTTTTCGATCGCCGGGCCGCTCGTTACCTTCATATGGGTTCCCATCTCATTTGCAATGATGCCCGCCAGCGTTGTTTTTCCAAGTCCCGGAGGGCCGTAAAACAGCACATGATCGAGAACATCACTTCGCTGTTTTGCTGCTTCAATATATACTTTCAGGTTCTTTTTCGTCTTTTCCTGTCCGATGTAGTCGTCCAGGCGCTGGGGACGGAGCGAACCTTCGATTTTCACGTCCTCCTCGAGAACGTCAGTTGTGATAATTCTTCTTTCCATCGTTATAAGGTTTCCTTCTTCCACAATTTAGGACCATCTGCTAAAACATATGCTTCAATGCCGCTTTCAGCACAGCCTCGCTGTCCATGCCTTCGGTGATTTCGACTTTCTTTACTGCCTGCAGTGCTTCCGTTCCGGAGTAGCCAAGCGCAGTCAGCGCCTGTACCGCATCCTGGAAGGCATCCGGTTCGCCTGCCTGCCGTACCGCCG
>ULRW01044381.1_pt1 | contig 12665 bp, 10 predicted proteins | sample 1955581 | NCBI WGS metagenome assembly ULRW01 (sample SAMEA4835687, study PRJEB28245) | human gut metagenome | biome: gut microbiome; material: fecal sample | place: Denmark | collected 2008 | reverse complement strand
CCCCGCCGACACGTCCAATGATATCCGAGCCACGGAAAACACTTGTCAAAAACTCCGCAACATTTTCCAAAAACATATCGCCGACAAGTTTACCAAGTTCATCATTCATGCGCTTCATATTATCAATATCAACAAGAAGAAGTGCACATTCATGTGTCTCATCCCTTGCATTTAAAGTGTCACGCAGAGAATTTTCAAATGAAAACTTATTCAAAATTCCCGTAACAGGGTCTACCATACAGCGTCTCTGATACTCACGCTTCGCATTATTATCACGGATTCGAAGCTGCACAATCGTAAGTGTCATCATATAACCGAGCACCAATCCAATAAATGCCGTAAAGACGTCAGATTGGGCAATACGCGGAACTTTATACCAAAGAGCAACAATTGAGTAAACCAAATCAACAATTGCCATTAATGGTATAATCAATCGAAAGCGAAGAACAAATACTGTTGGTGTTACAATCAGTAACAGAGGCACGAAACTAGCCGGGGCATTACGGCACGGAAAAATGTCAATCCATGCGGTTATTATAAACATCCCCAGTATAAATAATGTACAAATTGTATTTGCCACATGATAATGAATCTTTGGTCTCGAAGCATAAAAAATTGAAATTCCTGCTGTCAAAACAACAAATCCAAACAATACATAATACGGTAACGAAATAGTCCATCCACGAACCAAAAATGGCGTAAAGAAAAATGCAAACAAAATAAATGGCACCAATAAAATCGTGATTTTTTTTAACATTCTTAAATTCTGTCTGCCACTCTCTTCCCTGCAATCTAAAAAAAACTGTCTTCGTTCGCGGTTATATCTGTTAAAAAGTTCCGAATACAATTTCGTACGTGTCATAATCCCCTCTCCTTTTTACTTAATTCTGATTCATTTTCGCCAGTTTTGCTGCCTGATCCGCAGCAATCAAACTATCAATAACTTCATTCAAATCCCCATTGATAATCGAATCCAGCTTGTGAAGCGTAAGTTTAATTCGGTGATCCGTTACCCTTCCCTGTGGATAATTGTAGGTACGGATTTTCTCCGAGCGGTCTCCGGTACCAATCTGGCTTCTTCTCTCCTCCGCTTCCGCATCGTGTGCTTTGGCGCGCTCCAGTTCATACAGTCTCGCACGAAGCACCTTCAGCGCCTTATCCTTATTTTTTAACTGTGATTTTTCATCCTGACATGAAATAACGATGCCGGTCGGAATATGAGTTAAGCGCACCGCTGAATCTGTCGTATTGACACACTGTCCACCATTTCCGGAGGCACGGAACACATCAAATTTACAATCATTCATGTCCAATTCCACTTCCACTTCCTCCACTTCCGGCATAATTGCCACAGTAGCTGTCGAAGTATGGATTCGTCCACCGGACTCTGTTGCCGGAATTCGCTGCACACGGTGTACGCCACTTTCATATTTTAATTTTGAATATGCACCGGTTCCATTAATCATAAAAACAATTTCCTTAAATCCACCGATGCCATTTTCATTTGAATTCATTGTATCCACTTTCCAATGGTTTGACTCTGCAAACTTACAGTACATACGATATAAATCAGCAGCAAACAACGCAGCCTCATCGCCACCGGCACCGGCACGAATCTCCACGATTACGTTTTTATCATCATTCGGGTCCTTTGGCAGAAGCAAAATGCGAAGTTCATTCTCAATGTCGTCAATTTTCCCTTTGCACTCATTGAGTTCCTCTTTTGCGAGTTCTCTCATTTCCTCGTCAGTTTCCTCTTCGAGCATCGCCAAACTATCTTCAATCCCCGCTTTTGTCTCCTTATATTCGCGGTATTTTTCCACAATCGGCTCCAAATCTGACTGTTCTTTCATCAGTTTCTGATATCTCGATGCGTCATTTAACACCTCCGGCTCACTTAATTCTTTGAGCACTTCATCATAACGAAACAAAATATCTTCTAATTTGTCAAACATATGCTTCCTCCTAACGAACCATTTCCGTCTGTAAACCAAACACAATCCGGTTTCGTCCACAGTAATCTTTTTTTATTGTAATTTCTTTGAACCCTGCCGCTTCCATCAGTCCGCTTACTGCGTCTGCCTGTTCACAGCCAATTTCAAAGAACAAATAACCGTTTTTCCTTAAATATTTCGGTGCCTCTTTTATAATGCACCGATAAAACAAAAGACCATCCGCACTGCCATCTAAGGCGAGTCTTGGCTCATAATCCCTTACTTCCGGCATCAGCATCAAAATCTCATCACTTTCAATATATGGCGGATTCGATACAATCACATCAAACGTACCTTCGATATCCGCAAATAAATCACTCTGAATACAAGTGACATCCACTTGATTTCTCCCCGCATTTTCCTTCGCTGTAAAAAGTGCTCCCTCCGATATATCCGAAAGCGTTACACTCTTACAGTTGCCAAGTTTTGCCAGACTAATTCCAATGCATCCGGAACCCGTACATAAATCAAGCACATCTGCTTCCTCGCATTTTTTCAGCACTTCCTCTACCAGACACTCAGTATCCTGCCTCGGTATCAGGACATTTTCATTGACCAAAAACGGAAGTCCCATAAACTCCGTTTCGCCTAACAGATATTCGAGCGGAATCCGCTCGCACCGTTTCGCAATCAGTGCAAGAAAACGTTCGGTTTTCTCACTTTCAGTCTCCAACTCCTGATTTAAAAAGAAACCGCTCTTTGACGTTTCAAAACAATCCGAAAATAAATACCATGCATTTAATTTTGCCTCCGGTACACCTTTTTTCGATAATCGTTTTTCGCCTTCGTTTAAAAGTTCCTGCCACGTCATGTGTCTGATTCCTTCTTTTCTTCGTCCGATGGTTCCGGTGCTTCAAAATAACGGTCAAGAGCATTCAAAATTTCATCTTCCTCTTCATCATCCTCATCATCAATGCTGAGAATCTCGATTTCGTCCTCAACCTTTTCCTCAACCTTTTCCTTAACCTCTTCTACCGGTTCCTCTTCGTTTTCTGTTTTTTCTTCCTCAAGAAAGGCTTTCCAGTCAAATACTGCTTCCACCGCCGCAATTGCCACTTCAAGCATCGAGTCATCCGGCTCTTTCGTCGTAAGGCTCTGCAGCATAAGTCCCGGTTTACTAAGCACATTAATAACTTTATTATCATGCTCTCCCGCATAGCGGATAAACTCATAGGACAAGCCGGCAATAACCGGAATCAATAAAATACGCAGCACCATACGGAGCCACACATTTCCTACTACAATAAACATAAAAAACAAAATACTGACAAACATAACAATCAAAAGAAAACTTGTTCCACAGCGTTTGTGAACCGTCGTCTGCATACGAACATTTTCCACCGTTAATTCTTTGCCATTTTCCACGCAGTTAATCGATTTATGCTCTGCCCCGTGATACATAAACACACGCTTAATATCTTCCATACAAGAAATCAGTTTCACATAAGCAACAAAAAGAGCTACACGAATGACACCCTCAATCAATCCACGCAATTGAGGCGAAGGCACCGGGCGTTTCAATGCTTCGGAAATAAGAAATGGAACAATCACAAAGATTCCAACCGCCAGCACAATAGCAAGCAGCATAACAAGCCCCATAACAAGGCTTTCTTTTTTCTCATTTTTTTCTTTCGCCTCTTTTTCCTCCTCTTCAAAAAAAGAAGCCGAATAATTTAATGTTTTCATTCCCGTCGACAAAGACTCAGCAAATATCACCATTCCACGGATAATCGGCAGAGACGCTATTTTGTACTTATCCCGAATACTCGATGTCGCTTTTTTCGTCACTTCAATTCCACCATCCGGCTTACGGACGGCAACCGAATATTCTTTTTCATGCTTCATCATCACGCCTTCGATGACTGCCTGACCGCCAAGCTTTGAATACCTCATGAATACTCTCCTTTCATTAAATATGGAAAAAAGGGCAGAGTCACGCCGACTCTGCCCACATTCTCAATCCACTATTTCAAGCCATACTTACGATTGAACTTATCGATTGCACCACGAGCTGCTACCGACTTCTGCTGTCCGGTATAGAATGGATGGCACTTAGAACAAACTTCAACGTGAATCTCTTCTTTTGTTGAGCCTGTCTCAAACGTATTACCACAGTTGCAAATCACTTTTGCCTGGTAATATTCCGGATGAATTCCCTCTCTCATGTTCATTTCACCTCACTACTTGTATTTTCCTTATATATAAAAGGATAATTGTCTTGCTCAAAAACTGCTCGCTCATTATATCATGTTCCACCTTTAATTGCAAGCACTTTTTACTTATAAATGCATTTTTTTAACAGTTTCAATGAATTCCTTATTGTCCTTGGTTCGTTTAAACAAATTCAAAATCTGCTCTAAGGCAGGTTCTGCTTTCATACCGCCAAGTGCTTTTCGGATTTTGACTACTGCTTCCTGTTCTTCACTGTCTAACAGTAAATCTTCACGGCGTGTACTTGATTTCTGAATATCAATCGCAGGGAAAATACGTTTTTCCGATAAACTGCGGTCCAATACAAGTTCCATATTACCGGTTCCCTTAAATTCTTCAAATACAACATCATCCATACGGCTTCCGGTATCTACAAGCGCCGTAGCAAGAATCGTCAGACTGCCGCCTTCACGCATATTTCGTGCAGCACCAAAGAAACGTTTTGGCATATGCAGCGCTGCCGGGTCAAGACCACCGGAAAGGGTACGTCCACTCGGTGTTACAGTCAGGTTGTAAGCTCTTGCCAGACGTGTAATACTGTCTAACAGAATCATTACATCCTCGCCACTTTCCACAAGGCGTTTTGCATGCTCAATTACCATTTCCGATACACGTTTGTGATTTTCCGGCAATTCATCAAATGTAGAATAAATGACTTCTACCTGTTCGCCCTCAATCGACTCTTTAATATCCGTAACTTCCTCCGGTCTCTCATCAATCAGAAGAACAATCAGTTTCATTTTCGGATAGTTTGTCGTAACTGCTTTCGCAACTTGTTTTAACAAGGTTGTCTTTCCGGTTTTTGGCTGGGAAACAATCATACCACGCTGCCCCTTACCAATCGGTGCAATCAAATCGAGCATACGCATCGATACTCCTGCTCCCGGTGTTTCCAAATGAATCCTGTTATTCGGAAAAATTGGTGTCAAATCCTCAAACTTTTTACGATTATACAAATAGGTCGGTGAATATCCATTTACTTTTGTCATATACAACAGTGCACTGAACTTTTCACTCTGGTTTCTCGTTTTTAAATTTCCCTCAATAATGTCACCGGTACGCAGTCCAAAACGACGAATAAACTGTGGTGCTACATATACATCATCTTCACCCGGAAGGAAATTATCACAGCGGATAAATCCATAATTTTCCGGCATAATCTCCAAAATACCATTTTTCGTAATACCACTGTCTAATTCTTTCAATTCAGACGGATGTACCTCCGTAATTTGACGATCCTTAACAATCGAAATCAGCCCATCGCTCCCATCATGATACTTCTGTGGACGATTATTGTAATAATAGTTCGACTGTGACACACGTTCATGCTGCGGTCTCTCGGAGTGATAAGTTCTTTCATGCGAATTATATGTTCTCTCACCGTGTGAATCATTTCTTCTATCATTTCTATCACTGTATGAGTCATTTCTTCTATCGCTATAGGAATCATTTTTTCGTTCATAGCCATTATTATAGCTATTATTGTTATAACCGCTGTTATAGTTACTGTTACTACCATAATTATTATTGCTGCTATAGTTATTATTGCCATAATTATTGTTATTGCTGTAATTGTTATTGCTGTAGTTATTGTTGCTGTAATTGTTATTGCTGTAGTTATTGTTCCGCTCATAACTATTGCTGCCATAGTTATTGTTATAACTGCTATAACCGTTATTGTTATAGCCGCCGTTATAATTATTGCTGTAACCGCCGTTTCTGTAACCATTTTCATTACGACGCATCGGACGACGTTCGTATCTGTCCTGACGGTCATTCCGCTCCATACGGTCTTGTCTTACCGGTCTTGTCTGGCGTTCCATCGGTGTTCTCTGGGAAACCGGCTTTCTCTCCATCGTTCTCTCCGGCATAACCTCCGGCTCTCTTTTCGTTTCCTCGGAAACTTCCGTCAACCGCTGAATCAACTCCGGCTTACGCAATGCCGTGATTCCTTTCAAACCTTTTTCTTTTGCAATCTCGCGCAATTCAACTAATGTTTTTTTTGAAAAATCCATACATTACTTCCTTTCTAATGCTGATACATCTCTCAACCACTCTTAACTAATCTAATCTCATAATTAGGAAATCAAACTCAAACGCTCGAATTTCAGATAATCGAATTTCAAATGATTCTTTACGATAATTCTGAAACCTCATTATATCGAATAAAAAAAGGTTCGTCAAGTAGTGTTGGGGCTAAATTGCACGCTTTTTAAAATTCAATCTTATTTTTTTTCATCAAATCTCTCGCCGTATCTAAAGAATCAACACCGGTTCTGTTTTTAATCGGTGCAAATTCGCGTTCTCTCTCAACCTCAAAAGATAAACAATTGTCCATCATTCGAATCATATCCAGAACAAGAAGTTCAAATTTGTAACCGTTTGGCTCCTCCGGTTTCATCATCTGCCCATCTTCTGCCATATATGGAATCTTTTTCTCCACTACATGAGTCGGCATATATTCATTCATAATTTTTGTCAGCGTTTTTACATTAAACAGATAGTTCAAAATAACACCATAGTTGTATAACAGCCGTCCATTTTCATCTTTGGAATGAATCATTTCATCAGTCATTTCATAATACTCTACAATCGATGGTTTTCCATCCTCTAAACAAAGAACTCCTACTTTTTCATTTGGGTCTGCCTTTGCCACTACTTTTGAGCCGCACACACAGCCTGCCTCAATCGTTGCACCAACGAATACCGGATCAGCCATCTTCTGAAGTACATTATCCACAGAAAACACGTTCAGCCATTCCACGCCAAGTTCATCGATTTTATCCAAAAGACCTGCTTTTGCCAAGGAAGAGAACCAGCCGCCATTTCCATTTGGTGAAGTTGAAAGTTTTGCTTTACCTTCCATATAAATCTTTCCGTCATAGCTTACTGACGGTGCCATTTCCTGAACAAAAAAGAATACATAATCTTTGTTATAGCCAAAATAATCGTGTTCTTTGAAAAACTGTGTCGTTTCGTCATTGTTCTTTTCACTTGTCATGATAAATAACGGAATCCATGCATTCGCTTTTTCTTTCACCTGCATCAAATTATGTATTAACTGTTCAAACAGATATAATTCTTTTGTCACGCCAACATTTAACATTCCTTTTGGCTTATCCAGACCAAGTCTTGTTCCCTGTCCGCCTGCCAAAAGAACCGCACCCACTTTGCAGTCATAAATTGCCTGAAGTCCGATTTCTTCATAATGCTCTCTCTTTGCCGCAATCTCCTCTAATGTCACAGCACCAAGCGGCTCTAATTTTCCTTTTGGTATCTCTTTTACACCGCCCTCAATCAAATTAAGAAGTGACAAATCCAAATCTTCAATCTGTTTCAACAGTGACTTTTTCTCCTCTTCTCCCAATTCCTCAAAATATTGTAATAAATGTTCCTGACCAACAGGCATTAATTTCTGCTTTGCTTCTTCGTAAGTCATCCTTTTTTCTCCTTTCCTTAGCGCCATGGCGCCATCCTATCCTCATTGTACCATTTTCCATAAAAAGTACAAGAGAAACTTATTGTGTTTGCCCTTGAAAAATGATATGATTATTGTTATATGTTTATTGGATTTGTACAAGATAGAATGGAGGATATTATGACACAGAGCGAAAAAGCGTTAAAGCTGCATGAAGAATGGAATGGAAAAATTACAACCACACCAAAGTGTGAGGTAAAATCAAGAGAAGATCTTGCCATTGCCTACACACCGGGTGTTGCAGAACCATGTAAAGTAATTGCAGAGAACAAGGAAGAAGCTTACCGCTATACCATCAAGTCAAATACAGTTGCCGTTGTTTCCGACGGAAGTGCCGTTTTGGGCCTCGGTAACATCGGCGCAGAAGCCGCTATGCCGGTTATGGAAGGAAAAGCTGTTTTATTCAAAGAATTTGGCGGGGTCAATGCTTTTCCAATCTGTTTAGATACACAGGATACCGAAGAAATTATCAAAACCGTAGTCAATATTGCCCCTGCTTTTGGCGGCATTAACTTGGAAGATATTTCCGCACCACGTTGTTTTGAAATCGAAACACGCTTAAAAGAATTACTTGACATCCCGGTTTTCCACGACGACCAGCACGGAACAGCTATCGTAGTTCTCTCGGGAATCATCAATGCATTAAAAGTAGTGAACAAAGAAAAAGAAGACTGTAAAGTCATTGTAAACGGTGCCGGTTCCGCAGGAATCGCTATCACAAAACTTTTACTCCGCTATGGATTTAAGGATGTAACACTCTGCGATAAATCCGGTATTTTAAGCAAAAACAGTAAGGACTTAAACTGGATGCAGAAAGAAATGATGGAAGTTACCAATTTATCCGGCAAAGAGGGAAGTCTTGCCGATGCCTTTGTCGACGCTGACATTTTCGTAGGCGTTTCCGCTCCGGGAATCGTAACAGAGGAAATGGTTGCCTCAATGAACCGCGACGGTATTTTGTTTGCCATGGCAAATCCGGTGCCGGAAATCATGCCTGACCTTGCAAAAAAGGCCGGTGCAAAAGTGGTTGGAACCGGACGTTCCGATTTTCCAAATCAGGTTAACAATGTAGTTGCTTTCCCCGGCATTTTCAAAGGTGCCTTAGAGGGACGTGCCACACAGATTACCGAAGAAATGAAATTAGCAGCCGCTCTTGCGATTGCATCTTTAGTACCGGAAGATGAGTTAAACGAAGATAACATTATGCCGGAAGCTTTTGATCCACGCGTTGCAGATGTTGTAAGTGCTGCCGTAAAAGCACATATTGCTGATTAATCATGGAAAAATGGGGCGATAAACCGTACCACTCTCTGGATTACGAGAACAAAAAACGTTTTGGTGAAAAAGTATATAAAATTTCTCTGGCTGGTGGAACCACCTGCCCAAACCGCGATGGCACGCTTGGTACAAGAGGCTGTTGTTTTTGCAGTGGCAGCGGTTCCGGTGATTTTGCGGCCACCAAAGGAAGCATTACCGAACAGATCGAAGAAGCCATTGCCCGTGTTTCCCGTTACAAAAACGCAGGGCATCATTTTACCGCTTACTTCCAATCTTTCACCGCTACATACGCACCGATTGAAACTTTGCGGGCGGCTTGGGAAGAAGCAATGACACATGAATCCGTTGTCACGCTTGCAATTGCAACGAGACCGGACTGTTTAGGAGACGATGTTCTCTCGCTGTTAGCCGACTGCTGTAGAAAAATGCCGGTGACCGTTGAACTCGGTTTACAAACCATTCATCCGGACACCATCCGCTACATCCGGCGGGGTTATCCAAACTCCGTATACGAAACAGCAGTAAAAAATCTGCAAAATATCGGTGTAAATGTTGTAACTCACGTGATTGCCGGTCTGCCTGGTGAAACAAAAGAAAACTTTATCGATACGGTAAGATATGTTGCTGATATAGGAAGTGACGGTATTAAACTCCAGCTTTTGCATGTACTGAAAGGAACCGACTTAGCGTTGGATTATGAAAATAAAATGTTCCGGACACTGACTCCGGATGAGTATTTAGACTACATTACCGAAGCACTTTCGATTCTTCCACCGGATATGGTGATACACCGTGTGACCGGTGACGGACCAAAGGACTTATTAATTGCTCCTCTGTGGAGTGCCAACAAGCGAATGGTTCTAAACTCCCTTCAAAAAAAAATGAAGCAGGAACATATTTTTCAGGGAAAATTCTATCACGGGAAATAAGGAGGAATTTGCTATGCCAAATGGCTCAATTACCATTTATAAACTAATTATTTTATATACACTAAGTAAAGTAGATTCTCCACTGCCGCCCGGCGTGATTTCCGATTACATCACAGACCGCGGCTACACAAATTATTTTAATTTGCAAAATGCCTTTGGGGAATTGTTAGAAGCGGATTTAATCAAAGAGGACAGCACCTATCATTTAACGTACTACACGCTGACCGAAGCGGGTGCCGAAACATTAGAGTTGTTTGGTGCTCCTTTATCAAGAGAAATTCGGGACGAAATCAATCATTACTTAGAAGAACACAAATTTGAAATCATTGATGATACATCTTTAGTGAGTGACTACCATGCGACAAACGATGGCACCTATCTCGCCACCTGTACACTGCGCGACGGCAATCATGTTCTCATGCAGCTGTCTCTAGACGTTGCCACGGAAACAGATGCTATCAAAGTATGCGAAAACTGGCAGTCGAAAAGTGATATCCTCTATCAGACTGCCATGCAAAATCTTCTTTCTTAAACTTGTATGAGGGAGTGCCGCATCAACCGACGCCGGTGCTCCCCATTTCTAAATATTTCAAATAAGCACCATATGTCATTGTAACCGCATTATCGCCAGTTCCAACTGCCACCGTAACTTTTTCAAAATCTGAAGCCGTCGCTTTTACTGCAGTCGTATCAGTCGATTGTGACGTTGTTTCCTTCTCTTCTACACCAGTAGAAACACCACTTCCCTCATATGCATCGGAAGTAGTCGAAACCTTGCGGTTCGGAACAGTAACGCCTTCCTGCATAAATTTCTTTATCTTTTTCACGTAATTTGTCGTCTCTTTATACGGTGGCACACCGCCGTACTTTTTCACCGCACCGCTGCCGGCGTTATATGCCGCTGCCGCCAATGTGTAATCACCGTTAAATTTCTTCAAATGTGCTTTCAGAAGTTTTGCCGCTCCCATAATATTCTGCTCGGCATCAAACGGATCTTTGATTCCTAACCCCTTCTGTTCTTCCGGCATCACCTGCATAATTCCCTGTGCTCCGGCAGAGGAAACACACTTTGTGTTAAAATCTGATTCTGCCTTTGCCACGGCAACTAAGAAATCATAGGAAATATTATATTTTTCTGCCGCCCGCTCAAAGATACCTTTTAACGTCGTGCTTCCTGTTCTCTCCGAAGTATCATTCGACGTTTTGTTTGTCTTTGATGCTGACGATGTTTTTTCTGTCGTCTTTGCTGTCGTCTTTTTCAGCGACGCACTTTTTGTGTTTTCCTCAGAAGCCGCAGCATACAATGCATTTTCCTTTTCTAACACTTTCTGAAACGGAGTAATGGATGTCTTTGTATGCGAAGCGGACAGCGATACACTTGCTGCCTGATTGGTTCGATTTGTAATATCCTGAACATACATCGCCGACATCTTATTTCTCCTTTCACAAAAATCTCCAAACTTAATTTCATTATACCGAAAACCGTTTTAAAAAGCAAGACAATCCTAGCGGTATTTTTCCAAAAATTCATCCATCTTCTTCATAGATTCTGTAAGAACGGACACCTCCGGCAGATAGACAATACGGAAATGATCCGGATTTGCCCAGTTAAATCCGCCGCCATGTACCAAAAGCACATGTTTTTCACGCAGAAAGTCTAACACAAACTGCTCATCATTTTGAATTCCAAAACGCTTTGCATCAATACGTGGGAAGATATAAAAGGCCGCTTCCGGATGAACAACAGACAAACCATCCACACCATCAATCGCCTCACAGATGCATTTTCGCTGCTCATACAATCTGCCGCCCGGTAATAAAAGCGGGTCAACATCCGGTCTGTTTTTCAGTGCCGGTGCCACCACGTGCTGTGCTAACACGTTGGCACACAAACGCATGGACGAAAGCATGTTAATTCCTTCTATGTAGCCTTTGCCCTTTGACAAGTCTCCGCTAAGCACCATCCAGCCGCTGCGAAATCCCGCTATGCGGTCTGATTTGGAAAGTCCGTTAAACGTTACTACAAACAAATCCGGTGCCAAAGAGGCAATCGATGTATGCGTTTTGCCATCAAAAACAAGTCTGTCATAAATCTCATCCGCAAATAAAATCAATTCATGGCGTCTTGCCAGCTCCACAATCTGCTCTAACACTTCTTTGGGATACAAAGCACCTGTCGGATTATTCGGGTTAATAATGACAATTCCCTTTGTTCTGGAATTGATTTTTTTCTCCATATCCGCAATATCCGGATACCAGTTGGATTTCTCATCACAAATATAATGAACCGGCGTTCCTCCTGCCAATTTTGCCGCAGCTGTCCACAATGGGTAATCCGGTGCCGGAATCAAAATTTCGTCGCCATCATTTAACAAGCCCTGCATCGCAAGGGAAATCATTTCACTGACTCCGTTTCCGATGTAAATGTGGTTCATCTCCAAATTCGGCAGCCCCTTTGACCGGTGATAATCTAAAATCGCCTCACGTGCCTCAACAATACCATTGGACTCGCTATACCCCTGACTCATCGGGTCATCCAATGCATCGCGAATGGCGTCCAAAATCCACGAAGGTGCCTGAAAGCCAAACGGCGCCGGATTTCCTATATTTAACTGGAGAATCTCCGTGCCCTGGCGTTTCATCTCATTTGCCGCATCCAGAACAGGGCCTCTCACATCGTAACATACTCCATGTAATTTATCTGATTTTGCAAAAGTTCTCATCCTTCCACACGTATAATCCAATTATCCTCTTTTGAGGGTAATGGATTATTCT
>ULRW01069379.1_pt1 | contig 12758 bp, 9 predicted proteins | sample 1955581 | NCBI WGS metagenome assembly ULRW01 (sample SAMEA4835687, study PRJEB28245) | human gut metagenome | biome: gut microbiome; material: fecal sample | place: Denmark | collected 2008 | reverse complement strand
CGTCGAAGCGACGGCGATCTCCGGGCCAGCCCAGGTGTAGAGCACCTGATCTGCCTCACGGGCAATCGAAGAACCGACGACGTTCGTCAGAGCGAGCGTCTTAGCGCCGAGGCGCTTCGACTCCTTGAGTGCGGCGAGCGTATCGCTCGTCTCACCCGACTGCGAGACGACGATGAACAGCGTGTTCTCGTCGACGATCGGGTTGCGATAGCGGAACTCCGAAGCGACATCGACCTCGACCATGACGCGGGCAAGCTTCTCGATGTAGAACTTGCCGACGAGGCCGGCATGGTATGCCGTACCGCAGGCAACGATGTAGATCTTGTTGAAGGAGTTGAGGTAATCTGCATCCCACTTGAGCTCGTTCATGACGATGGACTTGCCGTCCTTCGCGATGCGCTGGCTCATCGTGTCGCGGACTGCCTTCGGCTGCTCGTTGATTTCCTTGAGCATGAAGTGCTCGTAGCCGCCCTTCTCAGCCGCCTCAGCATTCCAGTTGACCTCAAAGACCTTCTTCGTCACGGGCTCGCCGCGGCGGTTCGTGATCTTGATGGAATCCTTCGTGACGACAGCGAGCTCACCATCGTTGAGGATGTAGGTACGGCGCGTGCGCGCGATGATGGCCGGGATATCCGACGCGATGAAATTCTCGCCCTCACCGATGCCGATGACGAGCGGGTTGTCCTGCTTCGTGCAGATGAGCTTGTCCGGCTCTCTCTTGCTCATGAAGACGAGCGAGTACGAACCCTCGATGCGGTGCAGCACCTCGCGTACCGACGAGACGAAATCGCCGTTGTAGACCTCTTCGAGAAGGTGTGCGACGACTTCCGTATCCGTCTCCGACTTGAAGACATGGCCCTTCTCGATGAGCTCTTCCTTCAGGCCGAGATAGTTCTCGATGATGCCGTTGTGCACGACGACGAAGTCACCCGAGCAGTCCGTATGCGGATGCGCATTGCGGTCCGACGGACGGCCATGCGTCGCCCAGCGCGTATGGCCGATACCGATCGTGCCCTGCGGCATATCTTCCTTGATCTTGTCGCGCAGTGCCGAAAGGCGGCCGACGCTCTTCTCGACGCGGATGTGATTGCCGTCATAAACGGCGATGCCGGCCGAATCGTAGCCGCGGTACTCGAGCTTCGAGAGGCCCTCGAGCAGGAAGTCCGCTGCCTGCTTGTCACCGACATAACCAACAATACCACACATGATACATACCTCCTGGTATTCCTGCAGCAGGTCCCCGAGCCTGACTTTGTCCCAAGGGATCACTCCCCTGCTTTCGTCAGGCTCTCTCGACTGGGACGGCCGGAAGGCATCCGCTGACATCTCGACAACCTTCTCCTCGTCCTCCCCGACTGGAAACCCCTTCGGGGAACTAGCGCTAAGAATTGCTTCTTTTCGGTAACAACTCTGCTGCATCCTTATGATTTTCTCCAGAACCGCCTCAGGCGATTCTGATACGATGATATTCTAGCTTAAAACCGCCTTATTGTCAACAACTGCCCACTCCAGCTGGCTTGTTCAAACCTTCGCCATAAAAAAGACCCCGTCCGGAAAAATCCGAACGGGGTCTCTGATTCAGTTTGGAGGATGTAATTTCAGGGGATTACATCATGCCCGGCATGCCGCCCATGCCCGGTGCAGCCGGTGCCGGTGCTTCTTTTTCCGGCTTGTCAGCAACGAGCGTCTCCGTGGTCAGGACCATGGAAGCGATCGAGGCAGCGTTCTGCAGAGCGGAGCGCGTGACCTTAGCCGGGTCGACGATCCCAGCCTTGAGCATGTCGACGTACTCGTTCTTGAGTGCGTTGAAGCCGATGCCCGTACCAGCCTTCTTGACGTTCTCGACGACGACAGAGCCCTCGAGGCCTGCATTCTGAGCGATCTGGCGGACCGGCTCTTCGATGGCGCGCTTGACGATGTTGACACCGACCTTCTCGTCACCTTCGACCTCGAGCTTGTCGAGTGCCGGCAGGATGTCGAGGAACGTCGTGCCGCCGCCTGCGACGATGCCTTCTTCAACAGCAGCGCGCGTAGCGTTCAGAGCGTCTTCAATGCGGTACTTCTTGTCCTTCATCTCGACTTCCGTAGCTGCACCGATCTCGATGACAGCAACACCGCCGGAGAGCTTTGCGAGGCGCTCCTGCAGTTTCTCGCGATCGAAATCGCTCGTTGTCTGGGAAATCTGCTGCTTGATCTGAGCAACGCGCTCAGCGATGGCGTCCTTGTCGCCCTTGCCGCCGATGATCGTCGTCTCGTCCTTCGTGGAGACCATCTTGTGTGCCTGGCCGAGGTCAGCGAGTGTGACGCTGTCGAGCTTGCGGCCGAGCTCTTCGCTGATGACCGTGCCGCCCGTCAGCGTAGCGATATCCTGCAGCATAGCCTTGCGGCGGTCACCGAAGCCCGGAGCCTTGACAGCCAGAGCCTTGAACGTGCCGCGCAGCTTGTTGACGACAATCGTCGTCAGTGCTTCGCCATCGACATCCTCAGCGATGATGGCGAGCTGCTTGCCAGCCTTGACGACCTGCTCGAGGATCGGCAGGATGTCGTTGATGGCCGAGATCTTGCGGTCCGTGATGAGGATGTACGGATCGTCGAGCGTTGCTTCCATCTTGTCCGTATCCGTGACGAGGTACGGGGAGATGTAGCCGCGGTCGAACTGCATGCCTTCCTTGACGGAAAGGTTCGTGCGCATCGTCTTGGACTCTTCCACCGTGATGACGCCGTCCTTGCCGACCTTCTCCATGGCCTCAGCGATCAGCTTGCCCGTCTCTTCGTTAGCGGAAGAGATCGTAGCGACCTGAGCGATGTCAGCCTGGCCTTCGACCTTCTTGGACTTTGCCTTGATCTCATCGACGAGCGTTTTGACGGCTTCGTCAATGCCCTTCTTGATGATCATCGGGTTCGCGCCAGCAGCGACGTTCTTCATGCCCTCGTGGATCATGGCCTGTGCGAGCAGCGTTGCCGTCGTCGTGCCATCGCCAGCGATGTCGTTCGTCTTCGTGGCGACTTCCTTGACGAGCTGTGCGCCCATGTTCTCAAACGGATCTTCGAGCTCGATGTCGCGTGCAATCGTGACACCATCGTTCGTGATCGTCGGAGCGCCGAACTTCTTATCGAGGACGACGTTGCGGCCCTTCGGTCCAAGCGTTACCTTTACTGCGTTTGCCAGTGCATCAACACCGCGGCCGAGTGCGCGGCGTGCTTCTTCGTCAAACAGAATCTGCTTTGCCATTTATATTACCTCCGAGAAAATTCGTATCTGGTATTTCAATCGCGGGACGGTCAGATGACTGCGAGGATATCGCTCTCGCGGACAATCAGGTAATCCTTGCCCTCTACCTTGACCTCAGAACCCGAGTATTTGGAGAAGATGACGCCATCGCCAACCTTGACTTCCATAGCAGCGCGCTCGCCATTATCGAGCAGCTTGCCAGCGCCAACCGCAACGACCGTGCCCTTCTGCGGCTTCTCTTTGGCCGTGTCCGGCAGCACGATGCCGCTGGCCGTCTTTACATCGCTCTCTGCAACTTCGATGACAACTCTTTCGCCCAATGGCTTAATCATAGGTATCTTCCTCCTATAAAATAAATTTACATGTTGATGGTGTTAGCACTCACTAGACCCGAGTGCTAACTACAGTCTTTATATTACCCCGTCTAAGTCAAAATGTCAATATCGAATCCATAAAAAAGTCAAAAAAACAAAGGCCAGTTCAAACTGGCCTTTGTTTGCATGCATATTGGCGTATCTCAGATAATCCAGTTGTTCGGCGTCATCATGGAGTCGAGCATCGAGTGGTGCAGGATGGCTGCAGCAATCTGCTGGGAATCAGCGCCTTCCTCTGCGCCGGCAAGCTCACGGAAACTCTGGACGCCTTCCGGCAGCGGCTGATCGCTATCGAGTACGAGCAGGACGACGAGGCCTGCCTGAAGCAGATGACGGAGCGCCGGTGCTGGGTCCTCGCCCTCCCCCGGATGGTAGAGGTAGGTGTGGCGGCCGTTGCGCACGAGGTAGTACTCGGCCTCCTCGATGGTCGCAAGCGCGATGCCATCCTTCGCGGGCTCAAAGGCAATGGCTTGCGGGGCCTGCCAGTTGAGTGCGCTGCGCATCTGCTGGTTGGCTGCGAAGTGGCGCTTGGCCGATGCATCGGGGATCTCGCGCACGACGCCGCAGGCCGCTGTCATGTTGCTGATGCGGTCGATGAGGATGAGCTCGCCCTGCGTGCGGTGATGGTCGAACGTGTCGAGCACGATTGGCTCCGTCACGGCAATCTCGCAGACGGCGATCTCGTTCTTCTTGAGCCCCGTCGCCTCGACGTGCTCGCCCGTATTGATGTCGATGCGGTAGTCGATTTTCGTCAGGATGCCCGGGATCTTCTTTGTGCCGAGGAAGACCATGAAGTTCTTGCCGATGGTCAGCGGCACATCGTCCATCCAGAGAATCTCCGCCTTGAAGTTGGCGGCCTGGCGGGCGTGGCTGCCCTTCTCGAGCACGCAGCCGCGCGAGACGTCGACCTCGCGGTTGAGCTGGATCGTGACCGGCTGGCCCTTGAAAGCCGACTCTGCTTCGCGGTCGGCCACGAGGATCTTCTTGACCTGCGCTTCCTCACCGCTCGGCTGAGACGTGACCGTATCGCCGACGGCGATGCTGCCGCTCTCGATCTGGCCCTGAAACCCGCGGAACTCGTGGTTCGGTCGGCAGACGCGCTGGACCGGCATGTAGAAGCCTTCCTCCTGCACGGCGCTGACGTCGACCTGCTCGAGATAGTCGAGCAGCGTCGGGCCATTGTACCAGGCCATGTTTGGCGACTTCTTCGTGACACTGTCGCCCTCCGTTGCCGAGACGGGGATGAGCTTGACATCGTGCAGATGGAGTTCCTGCTGCAGCTCCGCGATCTGCGCCTCAATCTCCTTGAAGCGCTGCTCCGAATAGCCGACAAGGTCCATCTTGTTGATGGCGAAGACGAAGTAGCGGATGCCCATGAGCGCACAGATGCGGGCATGGCGGCGCGTCTGCGTCAGGACGCCCTGCGTCGCATCGACGAGGATGACGGCGAGGTCGGCAAACGAGGCTCCGCAGGCCATGTTGCGCGTGTACTCCTCATGGCCCGGCGTGTCAGCACAGATGAAGCTGCGGTTGTCCGTCGTGAAATAACGGTAGGCGACATCGATCGTGATGCCCTGCTCGCGCTCCGCGAGCAGCCCGTCCAACAGCAGTGAGTAGTCGATGGCACCGCCGCGGCTGCCGACCTTAGAGTCGAGCAGCAGGGCCTTCTCCTGGTCCGCGTAGATGAGCTTCGCATCGTATAAGAGATGACCGATCAGCGTGGACTTACCGTCGTCGACGCTGCCGCAGGTGATGAATTTGAGTAAATCGTTCATATCAGAAATAACCCTCCCGTTTCCGGCGCTCCATGCTGCCGGCTCCCTCGTGATCGATGACGCGGCTCGTGCGCTCCGACTCGACAGCGCCGAGCGTCTCCTCCACGATCGCATCCAATGTGTCGGCATCCGACTCGACAGCGCCCGTCAGCGGGTAGCAGCCGAGCGTGCGGAAGCGGACCTTCTTGTGCTCGATATCCTCTGGCTTGAGGGCGAGCTTCTTGACGATGCGGTCATCGTCGATCATGATGAGATTGCCGTCGCGCTCGATGACCGGGCGCTCCTTCGCGAAGTAGAGCGAGACGATCTCGAGGTTCTCGCGGCGGATGTACTGCCAGATGTCCTTCTCCGTCCAGTTGGACAGCGGGAAGACGCGGATGCTCTCGCCCTTGTTGATCTGCGAGTTGTAGAGCTTCCACATCTCCGGGCGCTGGTTCTTCGGGTCCCAGGCCTGTGCCGCATTGCGGAACGAGAATACGCGCTCCTTCGCGCGCGACTTCTCCTCATCGCGGCGCCCACCGCCGAAGGCCGCCGTGAAGCCGTACTTCGTCAGCGCCTGCTTGAGGGCCTGCGTCTTCATGATGTCGGTGTAGGAGGCGCCGTAATCGAACGGGTTGACGCCCGCTGCGAGCCCTTCTTCGTTCTTGTACTCGATCATGTCGAGGCCGTACTTCTTGGCCTGCGCATCGCGGAAGGCAATCATCTCGTGGAACTTCCACGTCGTGTTGATGTGCAGGAACGGGAAGGGCGGCTTCTCCGGATAGAATGCCTTGAGGGCCAGGTGCATCATGACCGTGCTGTCCTTGCCGATGGAATAGAGCATGACCGGTTTCTCAGATTCGGCCGCGACCTCTCGGATGATGTAGATGGCCTCGGCCTCAAGCGCATCGAGGTGCGATAATTTTCCCATATGTATTGACTCCTTACTCAGTATTGGTTGGCGTTCTCACGGTCAATCGTGATGGTGACGTCGTGCTGGTCGGGCTTGCGGATATGCCAATGATAGTAATGGCCCTGCCGCTCGATCGTCATCGTGCTGCCGCTGCCGCCGAGATCTGCGCCGAGGAAGTAACCGATGGCGCTGACGGGGCATACCTTCATACAGGCCGTGCAGCCCCAGCAGTCGCGTACCTCGCGGATTTTCGCCTTGCAGCCTGCATCGGTCTCCTGCATGAGCAGAAGGTTGCCCGGACAGGCCTCCGTGCAGCGGCCGCAGCCGATGCAGCGGTCTTCATGGATGCGTATGCTCATAATGACCTCCTTTGACCAGCGGCCTTTTATATATATGGAAGGCTCCATGTTCTAGGCGTGAATTGATGTAGCAGAGCCCGTCTTCGAACTGCTGCGGATAGTCGGCGTTCTCGCCAAACGTATGCCAGCGCGTCTCCTTGCGCGCGAGCAGATGCGCGATGAGTGCCCGGCAGACCGTCAACCGCTCGCGCAGCTCGTAGATCTTGAGGAGCTCGTAGGGGCCTTCGGCTGCGAGTTGCGGCAGCAGCGTTTCGACGTGCTGGATCTTCTCATCGGCCAGCTTCAGGCGGCTCGCATTGTAGCGATAGTCCGTATGGATGCCGCCTGCGTACTCATCCATGGTCTTCTGCATGGCCTCCTCGAGCTGCTCCACCGTCAGGTTGCCCGGCTCGCGCGAAAGATACGCTTCATACGCTTCGGCCCCGTCTTCCAATGTTGCTTTCTGAACAGACTCGTCCTGCTTTGTTGCAAGGTAGTCGGCCAGCGCATCCGCAGCAATCTCCCCTTCTGCGAGAGCGCCCGTCACGTACTTCTGCGGGGCACCGCCCGCGACATCGCCGGCGGCAAACAGGCCGTGGATGGTCGTCTCGCGGTTCGTATCGACCCAGAAGCCGCTGGCCGTGTGGCCGCCGACCACATAGGGCTCCGTGCCCTCGACCTCGACCGGCTGCTCCTTCGGCCCCTTGCCGCTCTCGATCCACTTGAGCGTCTGGGCCGGCGCCATGTTGAGATAAGCATGATAGAGGTCCGACTGCTGCTCCGCCGTGATGTGGCGCGTATCGAGGTAGCATGGGCCGTTTCCCTTGCGGTTCTCCTCCACCGTGCCGAAGATGCGCTGCGGCGTCGTGAGCCCGTACTTCGTCTCGTAGACCTCGCCCTTGGCATTGACCTGATTGGCGCCGACGCCCTGCGCAATCGTGCCCGTCGGTGCGATCGTGTCCTTGCAGCGCAGGGCGACAAAGCGGTGCTCGAGCGTCGTCATCTCCGCGCCGGCCCGGATGCCCATCGCATAGCCGGCCCCCGTGTTGAACGGCGGGTACCACATCTTGTGACGCGAAAAGCCAGGGTTATTGGGCCGGTAGAGCCCCGCAGCGCCGCCCGTCGCAATCAGCACGGCCTTTGCCTCGATGTCGTAAGCCGTGCGCTCACAGACTGAGAAGCCCCAGGCGCCGTGCACCGCGCCATCCGTGACCTTGAGGTCCGTGATGTTGACGTGATTGAGCACCGTGACGTTTTCCTGCTCGCGCACGCCCTTGGCCAACAGCGGCTTGATGTTCTCGCCGTTGATCTTGACGTTGCGCCAGCCGCGCGTGACGTAATGGCCTTCCGCATCCTTGAGGATCACGAGGCCGCGGCGCTCGAGGTCTTCGGTGACCGCATTGACTGACTCTGCGATCGTCATCATGAGGTCATCACGGATGATGCCCTCCGCATCGCGGCGCGCATACTCGACGTAATCGGCCGACGTATGGCCGTTCGAGATGTAGGCGTTGAGTGCATTGACACCGGCCGCGAGGCAGCCGCTGCGCTCGATATTGGCCTTCTCGACGATGAGCACGCGCAGATCTTTCTCAGCGCCGAGCCGGATGGCCGCATAGCAGCCCGCCGTGCCGCCGCCGATGATGAGGACGTCCGTTTCCAGATGACGCCGCTCGAGCTTTCCATTCTTCATACAATCTCTCCTAAACAGCAAGTCTTAAATCAATAGAAAATAGCAATCCGTCAGATGAGGATGAGTCCGAGCCCTGCGGCAGCCGAGACGAGCATCGGCATGGTCATCGCCTTACGGCGCGCGCAGAGCAAGTAGAGGCAAAAGAGCGCGAGCCCGACGGTCAGGCCAAGCACGGCCGCCTCTGGCACGGAGAGCCCCGCGCCAATCTCGAGATTCGTGCGCAGCATCGAGAGTGCGACATTGAGCAGCAGGCCGCTGATGATGGGACGCACCCAGAGGCTGATCTGGCGGAAGACCGGCACATCGTGGAAGGTGCGCAAGAGGCGCGCGATGAGGCCGAAGATCAGGCCCGACGCCGCCACGCTGACGGCAAAGCCCGCCAGAGCGAGGATGAGCCCCGAAGACGTGCCGCTCATCTGAAAGCCCGCCAGATAGCCGATGCCCGTCAATATCTTGCAGAGAATCGATCCGGGCAGGGCATTGGCCACGGGGACGAGCTGGCCGTAGAAGTCAGCAGCCGCCACCGTGCCGCCCTGCACGAACAGGCCGTCGGCAATCGTCAGGTAGGCATCACCGCCGCCGAACGAGAGCAGCGAGGAGAGGAAGCCCTCGCCGAGGAATGAAGAGCTGCCCGGCAGCATCATCAGTGCCGGCAGAGCAAAGAGCAGTGCAAAGGCCAGCCAGACGAAGACCTCGCGCAGGGTGTCCTTGAAGAGCTTCACCCCGTCGACCGATTCATTGCCCGAGCGGAAACTGCGGACCAGCCCGCAGAAGCCGAGCATCGTCATCAGAGCAGCTGTGGCATCGTGAAGGACCGGTGCAGAAAGCGCGGGAAGCTGGCTGCCGCTGAACAGGAACGCAGCCGTGAGCACCGCCGCCAAGATTCCCTTCTTCCTCGAGAAGCCGCTGCCGAGGAAGATGATCAGGAAGAACGAGAGCCCGAGGATTGAGAGGACCGACAGATGGAACACGGGCTCCATGTGCAAGCCAAGCAGCGCGTAGAGGTTCTTCTCCGACGAGAGCAGGAAGACCGCAATCATCGCGAGGCACATCGCGCGAAACGCCCGTGTGCCGGCCTGCTGCATGGCACCGAGCGTCTTGATGGCATAGGCCAGCAGCAGGCTGATGATGAACGCGCCGAGGCCGATGGAGATGTAGCGGATGCCGAGCAGAGCCGCCCCCTGCTCGCCCGTCAGAACGGCGAGGATCAGGACAGTGAAGAGCGCGCCGGGCAGTGCCATCATCGAGGCCGCCACGAGCATGCCCGCAGGACCGCCGAGGCGCTGGCCGATGCCGGCCGCAATCTCGACGGGCAGTGCGCCCGGCGTGATGCAGGCCGCGACAACGTCCTCATCGTATTCACGCTTCGTGACGAGCTTGCCGTTTTCTACAACTTCCTTCTCGATGACGGGAATCAGCGCATTGCCGCCGCCAAAGCCAATCGTGCCGATGCGCAGCATGCTGAGCCCTAAGCGCACGATATCCGCATACCCGCGCCGCATGCTCTGATACATCCCATTGGCCTGCACAGAAATATGTTCCACTGCCATCACCTCACAAGTCATCTACTCATCTACTACACATCTACAAAGCAAATTGAAAAACAAAAAAGGTCCTAAGGCTGGCGCATTACGCGCCTGCCTTAGAACCTCCATTTTTCTGGTCAGTTCTCGTCAAGCTCTTGAGTTTAAAACTGCAAAACTTCAAACGATGTTTCTATCTTAACCGAGATAACATAGTTTGTCAATATGTAAACCAAAATTTTATGACGGAATCCTGTATCAGACCTTGCCGCCGGCCGCTTTGACGATGGCCTCAGCGACTTCCTTAACGGTCAGGCGCTTCATCATCGCGTACTGCTGGATGCGGCGATAGGCCTCCGGTTCCGACAGGTGGTGTGCCGCCATGAGGATGCCCTTCGCGCGGTCGAGTGTCTTGCGCATGGCAAGAGAGTCGCGCAGGCCCGCGAGCTCCTGCTCAAGGCCCTGCATCTCCCGCCAGCGCGACATGGCAATCTCGATGGCCGGGAAGAGATTCGTCTCCTGCACCGGCTTGACGAGGTAGCCGAGCACGCCGGAGTCCTTCGCCTTCTCGACGATCTCCGGCTGGCTGAACGCCGTGAGCAGGAGGACCGGCGCGAGCTTCTCCTCCGAGATCTTGCGCGCGGCCGTGATGCCGTCCATCTGCGGCATCTTGATGTCCATGATGACGAGGTCCGGGCGATGCTGCCGCGTCAGTTCCACCGCCTTGCGCCCATCGATGGCCTCGCCGACGATTTCATGACCGGCTTCTTCGAGCATTTCACGCAAATCCATGCGGATGATGGATTCATTATCTGCAATGACAATCCGTAACGTCTCATGTGCCATAAATTATTCCAGCCTTTCCGTGCAATCCTTTCAGTAACAATCTCAACAATCACAAATCAAAACGATCTTCTAGCAGGTATCACGCCCGCAGGCTCACATACTCAGCCCTCATCCGTCGGATTGGGCTGTACTTTGGGGATGCAGAGCCTTGCATGCGTGCCGTGCCCCGGTCCCCTCTCGTCGTTCTCGATGGCAAACGTGCCGCCGAGGTCCCCCTCGACGAGTGTCTGGACGATGGTCAGGCCCAGCGACTTGCGCGGCATGTCCTCGAAGCCCTCCGGCAGGCCCACGCCGTCGTCGTAGAAGTCGAGGTGCCAGTGGTCCGCATCCTCCTGAACGGCCAGGCCGATGAGGCCCGACTTCCTGCCCGTGAAGGCGTGCTCCATCGCGTTGAGCACGAGCTCGTTGAGCACGAGCGCCACAGAGCTCGCGCACTTCGACGGCAGGATCAGCCGCGGCCCCTTGAACTCTGTCCGGATCAGGAAGTCCCGGTCGGTCATATTGCGCGCGGCCAGGTCGAAGATGTGTCCCATGACTTCCTGGACATCGATGTCCTCACTGCCCTGCTGTGAGAGGTACTCGTGGACGACCGAGATTGAGAGGATGCGGTTGACGCTCTCCTTCAGCGCCGCCTTGACCTCTGCCGTCTTGGCCCGCCTTGCCTGGATGCGCAGCAGGCTCGCGATAGCCTGCAGGTTGTTCTTGACGCGATGGTGGATCTCCTGGATGACGGCCGATTTGATGCGGATCTCCTTGTCTTTGGCGCGCGTCTCCGTGACATCCGAGATGATGACGATGCGCATGCAGAGATTGCCGCCCTCGCGAACGACGATCTCGCGCCGTATGAGGATGAGCCCGCCCGCCGTGATCTCCTTCTGCCACGGCCGATCCGTCTCCACCGTCTCGCGCGTGACATGCTGCGTCATCTGGCGGTCAAAGAGATGGCCGCCGCGCAGGCTGCCGACGCCGAGCACGCGGTAGATGCGCACGGCCGCGGCATCCGCGAAGACGATGCGGCTGTGCGCATCCGTTATGATGATGCCATCGCTCGCCGTGATTGGGCGGAACTGCTCCGGATTGAGGATGTGGCGCGCATGGTAGAGCACCGCGACCGCCGCATCGAGGAGATGCGAGTAGCCTTCGATAGAGAGCTTGTCGAGGTCGACCTCGAAGTTCAGCACGCCGATGACCTTGTCACCATCGTGGATGCCGAACGTGAACATGTCGACCATCGAGCCGTAATTCCACTCGCGCTTGCCGCGCGCTGGCTTGCCCGTCTGGAATGTCTCTTTGATGAGCGGCTCCTCGATGGAGCGCACGCGGCGGCCGACTGCGCTGTCCTTGCCCGGCAGATAGACCGTATGCGGGCGCTGCTGTGCCACGATCAGGAAGGACTCCGGGTCCTTCGTCCTCACGTAGACCTTGAGCTCCCCGTGCGCGAGGTCCGCCAAAAACGGGAAGACGATTGCCATGCGAGAGAGCAGGCTGATCTGCAGCATCGTGAGCCGCGTCTGTTCCCGGCACAGGCGTGTAATATCATCCATCTTATCCGCACCTCTCTTTTACAGATTCATGTTCTAAGTATAGCAGAAAACGCATACTTTGTAATGTTAAAAATAAAAAATACACATAATAGAAAAAAAGAGCCGCTGCCCGAAGGCAGCAGCCCTTTCATCTATTGACTCTCGATTCACTCGCGCTCTTCCAGTCCGAGTCCCGGCACCGCATTGAGGTAGAGGTCGCTGAAATCGCCGTGCTTGGCCTGATAGTAGCCGCGGCACGCGATCATCGCAGCGTTGTCCGGGCAGAGAATGCGGTTTGGATAGAAGAAGCGCACGCCAGCCTCTTTGGCGCGCTCGCGCAGGCGCGCCTCGAGGCCGCTGTTGGCCGCGACGCCGCCGGCCAGCACGAGCGTATCGCGCCCAGCGCGGCGCACGGCATCGAAGGCCTTCTCGACGAGCACCTCGACGACGGAGTGCTGGAACGAGGCCGCGATGTCGGCCTTGCGCAGTTCGTGCCCCTTCATCTTCTCGCTGTTGATGTAGTTGAGCACAGCCGACTTGAGCCCACTGAAGCTGAACTCGT
>ULRW01073249.1_pt1 | contig 12809 bp, 7 predicted proteins | sample 1955581 | NCBI WGS metagenome assembly ULRW01 (sample SAMEA4835687, study PRJEB28245) | human gut metagenome | biome: gut microbiome; material: fecal sample | place: Denmark | collected 2008 | reverse complement strand
GTATTAGGTTACCGGGCTATTGTTGCAATTGTAAATTCAACGTTGGCGACTTCAACAATTCCGTAATGGTTGTTTGGCCTACATAGACATTCGTATCATTTAAGGGCGAATAAATCACCTTCAATTCTTCATCTTCGGTAAAGTCGTATTCGCCACGGAGAGTCAACTGATAGTGTCCTGTACTTTCGCCAATGGTTGCAGTTACAGTAAACGCCCCGATACGTGTACCATCCGATTTCTCCAAAGCAATGAAAGGAGAAGTCGTCTGGAATGTATAGCCATTATTAATCTGTATATCCCCTCTAAGAATCTGATTCTTTATCGTAATCTCATCTTCATAAAACGCCACATTGCCGCTTATTTCGCTGATTGTTACGGTTTCAGCACTTACGACGTCTTTTGTTAGCATGTCCAATGTATACTTTTGGGCACTTAGGTCTGTAATGGTCCATACGTACCCGTCCCGCTCATTGTCCCATACAACAGCATCCTTGTTTGCCGGTTCCAGGTTTTGGGTTTTGATGAGGATTTTACCGGAAGATACGGTATGGCTTCCCAAATTGGGGGTGATACTTAGCGTTACCTCCTGTCCTGTACCGTAGGGTAATGAAAGCTCTTTAGTATTATTAGCTTGTAAGTTAAAGTTATACGCTTCCGGATTATTGACACGAGTAACAATAGCTGACTTATAGCAATGGTCAGCATCGTTGCCATCGGTACTGGCTGCCGCAATACGAGCATAACCTTCACATTGAGCCGAAACCGTGCGGAAAGGAATGGATACAAGGTATCTGGGGTTATTGTTTTCATTATATGTTGCGCCTTCTGGAACCGTATAGATAAAATATCGGCCTGCATTGGGGGCATCATATTGGGTTTCGCTTAAATTAGCGGGCCACTTACCTTCCTGATGTCCAGGTTCTACCGCCTTATCCATGTAGATACGTATTTTCGTTCCTGCCGGCTGCTTTTCTGCCGGAGTACTGTCTTCCAGATAGAATTTTAAATCGAAAGTCTGTCCTTTTATGGGAGCAATCTCACGTTCGTAAGTACCGGATGCTTGATTACCATTCAATGTCGTTTCGTAAATAATAATCTTCTGGTCAGCATACTCATCATTCACCATATTGATAGTTCGTTCTATCGTATTGAAATACGGAGCTTCCAGGAACCAGGTCAATACCTCGTTCTCCTCTCCAGCATCGTCAGGGTTATCAGGGTAACTGTTCATCAGCGTTTTGAAGTCCACACGATGCAAGCCCGGCTTGTCGGCTTTGTATACATATTTGTAATCCCAGTCTCGTACTACCTCCTTTCCGTCTATGGTGAAAGCGGTTTTTTCCTCTATCACTTCCAACTGGTTGTTTGTGTTTGCATCGAACAGGTTGCACGAAATTTTGCACTCTACCGGGAAAAGTTCTTCGGGATAGGTGTCGGGTATATTGAATACAATAGACACCGGTTCGCCGGAACGTCTCGGCACTGAACTGGAAGTCCATACCGGTGCAAAGTCGAATTTATTCAAATAGACAATCTGTATGGTGCGCGGATACTTTCCTGCCTTTATCTGTAACGTACCATATTGGGGAGTATCGGCTATTTCATTCAGGGAAACAGTCACACTTCCCTTACCGGTAGCGGGATCATACTGTAAATTCAGGTCGCTGCTTGCCAGTCCTTCGTTGGAAAGCCAAGTAGCAGTTACCTGATCGGACGTAATTCCTCCTGTGCAGGTAAAGTTGATGACCTCATCTTTTCGTTCCGTATAGATTCGGGTTGTTTCTCCCTCAATCGTCAGCGCAGAAGTTCCGTCGCCGATGGAAGGCAGTTCATTATCTATAGATACCCATACGTTATTGGCAGCTACGCCATTTTTTGCTTCCTCAAAGGTGGCATATCCCAATGTGGTTGGGGGAGCACTATGGAAGTTGAAGATATAACGGTGATTGCGGATAATTTTGTACGGATTGGATTGATCATCTACAATCATCAGCTTGTAATATTTGCCGTCAATCTTAAAGATGGCAAACATCGGATCATCCTGTGCATTTTCATGCTCGAAAATATACCGTAATCCCCATTCATTCTGTACTTCCGTATCCTCCGGATCGGTTGCCTTTATCAGATCTTCACCAGAGCAGAGTGTCACATAATCGTGGACAGCATGTCCTTGACTCTCTGTTAAATCGAAATTGAACGGATCTGTTTCATTCTGATGATTGTAAGGAACGACCGTACCTTTGGCGTATGTATTACAAATGGCAAAACCTTGAATATTCAGATTTAAATTGTTCTTATTATATGTAATAGCCGCCTGATTGCGGTAAAGTATGATCGGCGATGTGGAGTTATCTTTAAAATATGAAGTCAACTCGGTTTCTGGATTAAAAACTTTCCGACCCCAATATACCAGTCGGCCCGATGAAGAGGTAAAACGGGTCATTACTTCTTTTTCTGTACGGTTCAGCAATTCGCTGTCGTCCACATCTGCCGCATTATAGTTGGCTATAAAGTGGATGCGGCGCACCGTGCTGGGGATAGAAGGGGTAGAGAATGTACCTTTCTCATTGGTATCTGTTTTTTGGTATGTAACTTCATTTGCCCGTACATGCCCTAAATAATAACCGCTTTCATTGAAGAGAAACAGCCAGATAGATGAAACAGGCTCTCCGTCGGGGTCAATAGAGCGGGTATTGACTACCGTATTTCCCGGTATCGTAAAACTGAACCGAAGGCTCAGTTCATCGGGCAGGCTGGTATTACCGCCTGTCTTTCCCATATCCGGGTCGACACAGCCAGAAAGCATCGTTACGATGCCTGCTATGAGATAGAATGCTATTTTCTTAATCATAACTTATTCTTTTTTTACTTCGAAAGGTTATTCTGTAGGTTCTCCAACATGGAAATCACGGACGCAACGGACACGGTGCTCGGCTTCACTTGATTCTTCTTTTTCTAATGTTCCTGCTCCACTTGCAGGTATATTCATGAAATAATTAGAGCTTGAAACCCAATAATCAGGATTGCTTTGATTTCCATAATTCAATACATAATCCATTACGGCTCTGTCATTTTTCGTATTTACATTAGTATCTGTCTGATATTTAATGATGATATTAATTTCAGCCGCGGTAGGAAGTCGCCAGTCATCGTAAACTTCTCCATTTATGCCTACTTCTACATAATTCTTACATTGATTTTTAGCCTTTTCCCAGCTTATGGTAGAACTATTTCCTAATTGTGATGCAAGCATGAAAGAAGGAGATACCAGCTTGTCATTGTCAAGATTATTGGGATCAACAATCTCCTCATTATCCGTATCTTTGCTCATGATTGGACGTCCTAATTGATAATCTCCAGAAGTGGACGTAATAACTACATGATACATCTGATTATTGGAGGCTGTACCATTATCTTCCAAATAGTATGATAAGGGGAGATCCTTATAATATGCGTAATATATATAATTACTTTTATCAGTATCCGTTGTCTTTCCATATACGTCTATGTATGTTCCGTTTTTATTATTATTCCTTTCTATTGTGTAATCTCCTGTACCCTCTTGAACTTGAATATATTCGTCATCCTTTTTCTTTTTTATATAATCTCCTTCCTTCTGTTCTGTGACAGTGATTTTATATTTTTTTCCTTCGTTTTCTGGTACCAATACATCAGCATCTGTCTTGTTTTTTTCTAACATATATTTCCTTACATAAACAGTAGCATTTTTCTCTAAATCTTGCAGAGATGATACTTGTTCGTAAGTTTTAACGTAACTGTAATCTATACGAAAAATTCGGCCTTCATTATTATTATTTTCCACATAGAATTTACTTTTCATATCAACTTTATTACCAATTTTTCCATCCAAGCCACTTATTGTGTCATTAAAACCATGGATGATTTCCTTTTTTATAGTGCCATTATACACATAGTTATCACCGGAATATTCCAAATACGATAATATAGTGTTGGAACTATTCGTAGGCCATGCTCCTGTATATTCATCCAAATACGAATACAATCCGGCAATGCCTGTAATATATTCCAAGGGATATTGTTTGATGGTTACGGTCTTGATGCAACTGTGAGTACCTTGATCAGACTCATCGTATTGTGCATTCTTTACCGTTAGTGTGATATAACGGATGGTCTTGTTTACGGGTATGGGGCTGTGTATAACCAGATGACCATTTAAACCTCCCTTTACACTTAAATAAGTGCTGTCTATGATGTTCTCGTCATTCGTTAAATCTATCTTTTTACCATATTTATTTTTGTAATAAATTTCCTTGATTTCAATTTCTGCTTTTTGGCTGGTTACGTCGGTTGGGTCTTTTACTATCTGGCTTGACGATGCAAACGTTAAATCATACGTATCCACATTTCGCATCACCACATCATATTCACTCAGTTCCAGATACAGTGGAGTGTCTCCGTTAATATCTATATTCGTATCATACCAAGGAGCTACTTCGTATTGTACGTTTGTAACTTCAACCGGCTCATCGGGTGTGGCATTTCCTTTCGCTGTTATTGTTGCCTTTACTTTATACCAGTGGTTACGCTCCAGTTTCTTGTTATCGTCGGTAGAGAGGCGGAGAGGAATCTTGTAATAGTTGTTCATATATTGAGAATCTCCCTGATCAGTAGTACTTTTCAGTCGCGCGTTGAGAATGACATACGTTTCCTTTAAGATATCGTTACTCCATTCGGTAGGATAAGTGTAGGCAATAATCTTAGGAACTGATTTGCCGGAATCGTTTTTGTCCATAAACTTAAGGCTCGTTTCTTCTGCTGCAGATGCTATGGTATATCCGAATGTATCATCATTACCGGGCAAGACTCGTGCATTCGTTGCATAGTTATGGACACTATATTGCAACTGACCAATATCGTCATTGGTAGGGTACTGGTAGGTAGTTCCATTGATTGTTGTTTGGTCTGTTGTAAACTTCAAATCTAAAGATATCTCTATTTTTGCGGCCAGTCGGGTCAATTCAACAGATATGGTATATACATTGGAAGATTCAGCCGGTTTCAACATGCTATACCCGCTCATGGTAAAAGGCATTTTACTATCTTGTGAAACGGATTGATATATATATTTATATTCGTCTACGAGTTGCTGCAAATCACTGAGAGTTTGAATCTGTTTTAAATCAGTTTCACTTGCTGTATTGTTTCTTGAAGAATGGATATGTAAATTGGCTATCACATATACGTCACAAGTTTCGTGACCTTGGAAATGGTTTTTCCAATTGCCCGAAATCAGGCAAACCGGATCAACGATCTTTTTTGAGCCGTCGCCAAAGTGGAAATAACAATTTGGAACCAGTTGCCCCGTCCCACTATCGAATATGAATACATCCAAATAACGAATGACGTTGTCCCATGCACTTTCTGCGGAACTGTCAGTAATTCCATCGGCACGGGTAAAAGTATTCTGTCCAGCGTTTATTTGCAAGGTTAGTCCTGTTTCTGTAGAAGAGGCAAGGGGATTGCCTTTTTCATCCGAACACGAAAAGCAGATGAAACAGCACAATGTACAAACAATGCTATATATAATATTTCTTTTTTTCATAGTGCTCAGTTTTGTGAATTATTTAGAAGATTGTCATATTCAATTGTGCTAACTTGCTGAATATGGATAATATTTTTATTTCCCGGGAACTTATCACCCGAGCTCACGTTGAAGTCTAATGAACTATTGTCTGTATCTATGGTGATATACATGTCCGTTTTGCGAGTTACTCCTTCCTCGAAAGTTTTTCTGGGGTGTATACGCAGCGTAACAGGACCTTGACCTCCTACACCATGATAGTCGCCTACAAACTCAAAATCATCCGGATTGGTAAGGTGGGCCGTCCATCCAATGCCTTCCGGAGTATTCATTGTGAAAGAGAATTGAGCATCGCGGACCTCGTTGTCCTGACTATAAGCAACGAGTACAGCATCTTGATTCTGTACAACAGAAATTCCTTTTATCTCTCCATCATAATTATCGCTGAAATCGATTGTGATTTCATCTACCGGAATCCAGTCGGCAACCGTGCATTCCAAATACAAGCCATAGTCTGTAGGCGTTACCGTACCGATATCGTTTATTCCTGTTACGTTTATCTGATAGATGTTATTGCGTACAATGGCATATTCCATCGGACTGACCGTTGTATCATCTCCGTCTTCGGCATGTTTTATCCAGTAAGTATAATAACAGATGCCGTCTTGATATTTAGTAATACCAAACTGGGACAAATTATCATCACTAATGGATTGATCTCCGATTACATCTTTTATGTCATCTAATGAAGCATAGCATTTACCGTTATATCGGTAAAAGGTACGATTACCATCAGTAGTAGAAATACCTGCAGGTTTATATTTTGCTTTAAACACAATGCCGGTACAATAAGTGGCACATGTATTTTCACTATCTTCTGCTTTTACCACATTCTCTGTTGTATAGTCGAGCAAGGAATAGGTTACATCGTTATGAGTAGAAGTTACAGCTGTAGACAATGATTTCCAGTCATCTGTAGCACTCCAAGAGTACCTGCTGAAATAATGGTCATAAGAATTAGCGATGTCAGTTTGTGGTACATTCAGTGTTTTGGGGTCTATGACATAATTTGCAGCAAGATTTCCCTCTACATTTTCCGTTCCTAAATAATCAATTGTTAATTCTGTAGTAGAATTGGTTACTCGTTTGAAGGCATACGTTCCTCCTGTATATTTATTGACTAACATGGCTTCTGTGATGACAACTGTATCATTCCCCACTAAATACTCATTATTCCAATGACAATCCACCCGTGCTGCCAGTCGTTCTACGTTTGCTGAAACCACGGTCGGATTGTTTTTGGAAGTGGCTTGAATTGTAACAGGGATTCCCGTTTCGGAAGATGCCATTACAAAATAATTCGTTTGTACTATCGGAGTTGAAACGATGTACTGACGCAGGTTTTCTAAGGTAGTTATGTTTTTTAAAGACTCGCCCAAGTTTGCAATGACCAGAACATTATAAAACGAACCTATCTCTAAACCTTCTATCTCTTTCGTTTCTGTTGTATATTTTGTCGTACTACCTGTTAGTTGGTTGAAATATATTGAAACAACGTTTACTGACTGATCTTTCGTATTTAGTCCTTCTCTATCGGTTGTATGAAAGAAGAATACATTCAAGTCGTGTACTACATTCTCTTCATTTACGCCAATTTGTGGGTCGTCTCCATCTTCTCCGGGAGTGGGAGTGGAAACACGGCTGTTTTGTGAATCTTCTGTATTCACAACAATGCTTACATATACATTGCTTCCACCTTCCTTTTCTACAGAAGAGGCTGGAAGGCTATCATCCTTGCAAGCTGCGGTTATCAGAACCAGACAGAAGAAAAATAAGTATGTCAGAACGGGTCGTTTCATGGTATTTATTCTCCTAATGATACATTTTGAATACGTTTGCTCCATCCCAATACGCCAATGGATACGTTAGCGTATGCCCAATTGCCTCCAGACAGGAAGAATGAGAGGTTGTAATCGTAGCCGCGGTCAAGAAACTCCTGACGGGAGTAGCGATGCAGCTCGTCGTAGTTACACAGACGGCTAAGCAAGTCGGGTAAATTTACTTCGATCACGGTTTTGCCTGTCTTTTTATTTTTTACTATCAGTACTTCATCATCCGCTAAGTTATCGTGAACGAAAATGCGGGAAGTCATAAAATCGGCATGTCCCATGTTTCCTACCGAAGTACGGGTGTCACTGTCGGGATCTTTCGTGTTCCAAGTCACGAAAGGAGTACAGATGGCTCTGGGGTGATTACTTGCCGAGTTGTCATGATTTAGCTGTACATTTGCTCCTTTTATGTACAACTCATAATCGTTGATATCCATTAAATCTGGTTCTTCGATGTCTCTCAAGGTAACACTGATGTATTTGGTATTACGGACTAAAGACATCGTATGGTGAGCCATTTTTCCTTGTGTCACTTCTACGGTTTCCTCGGACATGGCATGCCATAGGGTATCGAGCGGTTGATTCTGATGGTCTATATACACTTCTCCTTCGTATGTTGAAATGTGATCAAGGGTAATTTTCAGATCCTCTTTCACATTGTTTTCGTTCATTTCCGTGCGCCGGAACTTGGCACCTTCTTCTTGAATCAGGTCATCGTATTTGCGTTGATGTGCCAACGCTATAAAGCGGTAGGTTCCCTCAGGTAAATCGAGGAACATGGCGTAATCAGCCTTTTTTAACGGTTCATTTCCCTCTTCATTAGCTTCTGTACACTGTGTAATATAGTTTCCTTGTTCATCGAAAACATAAAGTGTCACTTCGCCTACATGATCGGCAAACATATCGGCACGATAAAGGTTGTAGTCGTATTTAAAGTTTACGTATACTCCTCGTTCGCACCCTTCACGGCTGTCGAAAATTAAGTCGGTACACGACGTGACGGATAAGACCAGCAGCAAGCATGCCAGCCAGCCTACCCCTAGTATATGTTTGGCACAATGGTTCATATAAAATGTTTTTATATCTTTGGTTGAGTAGGGTAGGGATTGTGTTCAAAATCACAGTCCCTACCTTAATAATATGATTTATAGATCTACGTTCTGAGAACGTTTTGCCCATGAGAGGATATTGATGGTACAGTTGATATAACCTTCTGCTGTATCATCGGGATCTTCACTTGGCTCTGGAATTACCGGATCGCCAGGACCACTAATTGAGTTGATATTTATTTCATACCAGTTGTTACGAACTACACCATAGCGGCCTAAATGTTTCAATGTATAGTCGTTGGCCGATGCAATACCTGAAGTAGGTATACCTACACCCTCACCATCCTGGAAGTGACGGATTAATGAAGAATAGTAATAATTTTTTCCATCCTTGTAATAAGAGATTCTACTGCCTACTACTGCTTTTACGGCATTCTGCTGGGTAGTAAGCTTAGCGTCGGTTGCTGTAAATGTAAATACGTTAGTAATATCTGTGTAGGTTCCTGATGCCAAGCCAGTTTTTAAGCTTAATCCTGTACTGCCAAATTTATTGCTCGGGTCAGTGATGAGTTTATCAGCTTCGGTCATGACATAGGTGACAAAAGCATCTGTACCACCATTTGTTGAACCTCCGCCAATCGCTGCTTCAGGATATTTTGTTGAACTTGTTCCGCAAATAAAGAAGCTTTTAGAAGTAGCTTGAGTTTCACCCTGAAATTTCGTTAAGTAACTGGTCTTGATCAGGACTCCGGTAGTGCGGTTCTGGATCTGTTGGTCATAGTTCATCGTGTTTTCAAGGCAATAGCAAGCATTGGAAGCTGTAGAAGTTGAAAGTCCGTTCCAAGCTGCAGGAGCATTCGTACCAGAATAGGTCGTAAAGTCTTTAGACAGGTCAGCGGTGGTATAATTACAATCTTCAGCCCAGTAAATGCGATAATAATCACCCTCACCGCTAACGCCAAATGAAGCCTTGATCTCTCTTGTTCCAGCAAAACGTGCAGGAGAATTTTCACTAGCTGATGCTAGCCATCCACTTGTTGCTGTAAATCCGCTTACGTCACGCACAAGTTTGGTAGAATTGTTGGTAACATTCAGACACCAGCCGGTTATCTGTACTTGATCTTCCTCATTTCCGTCACCTGAAACAGCTATTGTTGTCTTGTCACCAGCTGTAGTCAACGTTACTTTAGCTACCACTCTTTCTACATAAATTTTGGCAACATTACCCGCTGTAGCTTGAGCTTTCGTATCATAAACTGTAACAGGTACCAACGTATATGCTTTTGCGCTACCAATAGTTCCAGCGACTCCTGCTTTGTCAGACAGTGAAGCATTGGTCATGGTAAATTGGTTTCGTCGCGGATTTTCATCACTGCCACCGGTAAATTGATAAACAAATTGCTGGTAGGTTGTGGGAGTTGTGAATGTAATTTTATTCTGTAAATCAGCAAGTGTACTTGTAGACGTCAAATCCGTCCCATTTACTGTTAAATTGCCATTGTTTGCAGATACTGTATTATTATTATTTAAGATTGCAAGCACATAGAGTTGTTCTCCATCGCTTACCTTAGGAGCTTCAGTAATGACCGATACTTGTTCTGTTACTTGTGGAGTTTCTGAAGAACCAGTGATTCCCAGTTCTCCTTTGGTTAATGCATAAGCCTTTACAAAAGTGGCTTGTGCTTCAGGAGTACTATTTGCTAATGACTCCGTTTTACATTTGAAGAAGGCAAGAATAGCGTTTTCTACATTGTATTCATCTGCTTCACCTTCCTCGAGGGTAACATCTGCTTTATCTCCTCCATTGTCTGTAGATCTAGTTGAGTTACCACTTGTGGTAGGCATGTTAATGGCTACCTTAACATACCCTTCACCAACAACTGGACCTTGAACAGGTGTGTTGGTGCTTTCATCTAATGAATCGGAGCAAGCCGCCATTATCAGTGTCGCGGAAAGCATCCATGTCATGTTTTTGAAAATTGCTTTCATACTTTTGATTTTAGAGTTTATATTCGGGTCTTATTTTTATAGATGAGAGTAACAGCATATTAAATTTTTAGTTCTTTTTCAATATTTGCAGATTTGCTTTTGCTTCCATTACTCCTCCTTGCAAAGCTTGTTCAAATAGGGGCAGAGCTTCGTCATAGCGGTGTTGTAGTAATAGGGCTACACCTCGGGCGTTGGCTGCTTGCGGGTTGTTTCCCGATTTGTCAAGATAGGGTTTAGCCTGTTCCGTCAGTCCTTGCTCCAAGAGGGCACAGGCAGCATTGAGGTTGGCTACTTCGCTATCCGGATACAAACGTACAGCTACATCGAATACATGCTTGAAATTGTCGCTGCCGGGCTGGTAGGTCTGTGCTACGGCAAACATCTCGTTGAGGCTGAGATTTTGCGGACGCGTATGAATGAGCTGTTTCGCTTCGTCCACATTGAATCCTCTAATCACATAATCTATGCGATAATCGGAATGACGTAAGGCAGGGTAGCAGTCTTCCAATAGGGTACGATATGACTGAGGATAGCGTGCACGTATCTGGCGTTCCTTGACGTCGATATCTTCATTACTGTCTATCAGTTGTATAATCTCTTCTTTGTCCGGAAGGTTGCTTGTCTCAACGTACTTGCGGAAACCTTGCCAGTCTTCGGGCTCGAAGGCTATATTAAATAATGTGTCGGCCAGCGCATAACGGTCAATGAGGTATTGCTTTAAAGCGTTGGTACGTCCTTCTGCCAGTCGGGCATTGGAGCTATAACTGCCTTCGGGAGAAGCATAACCTTTGATGTGTATCTGTACGATACGTACATCGTTGTCGGAACGTACACTATCTATCGTGGCACATATTTTTGCCAGTTCCTCAGGATTGCGGCGGTAGTCTGGATTAATTTCGGTCTTGTTGACCGGAAAATCCAGATAGGCATGACCGCTGAGCTGACGGCTTTTTACAGTTTCTACTTTTGGCGTAAGATAGGCGAGGGCAGGATGCCAGGCTATATCTGCTACAGCAAGGGGGTGTTGCTTCATATTGATGACCTGTCCACATCCACATTCGTCTTCTCCCAAATAGAGTGAAGCGTTTTCCATCCATGGCTCATAAGGCAGACTGATTGCATAAGGAAGCTGTCGCTGTATGTCTTTACCTGTTTTTATTACACGGTAAGGCTTTTCAGCATAGGATAGTAAGTCGTTGCGTAAATAATATAAGTAGCGTCTGCGTCCCATAACTTCAACAGCAGGGAGCCATTGGTCGCCACCATCTCCTTTGAAGAAGGGCTGTAACACCAATGAACGGTTGGAACGTAGCTGGAGATTGTCAAAATTAAAATCGAAGGCGATACGGACACTGTCGCGTACCCGATTTATCTGTACATGATTTATACTGACACCACTTTGGGAGGGTTGTGTCTGTGTAAAAGCTGTAGCAGGTAATAGAAACGAAGCGCCGAAAACTAAATAAGGCAATATATAGCAAGCTTTTCTTTTCATACTCTCTATCTCCTTTTCTTTAGAATACATAAATCAGATTGATTGCAGCCTTGGTCGGACCAACATAATGGTGCGGTTTATTGTCTTCCAGTTGCTCGCCGCAACGTGGACATTCGTACTTGTCTGCCCGTGTATAAATGTAACCGACCCCGATTTCAGCTTCGATACTCCAATGTCTTGCCAGTATCCAGTGGTATCCGTATCCTATACCAACTCCAGCAAGCCATCCTTCGTAACGGTGTCCTTTTAGTTTTCCAAAGTCGGTGCCCAAGAGAGTAAAGTCTGTATCCCAATTGCTTACATTGTAGACTCCGCCCAGTAGATGTGCTCCCAGAAAGTGACCGTTGAATCGCTCACAGAACCAGTAGCGGGCTTCGGGTTGCAACAGCCAATGTTTCCACTTTTTATTTTCGCTGAAAGTCCATCCGTTATAATTGGCCGATAAGTCTAACGTCCACTTGGGAGAAAGGCCTATTTCAGCTCCTAAGTTGATGGTTGTCGAAACATCGTAAAGTAGATTTGTTTTAACCGCAACATTCTGGGCTGACAAAGATATGCCAACCATCAGAAAAAGTATGCAAATGATATTCTTCATGTCCCGCATATTTTATAATGTGTATTTCTGTGTTATTTATATGTGTTTTCATAGTTCTGTTACTTTGCAGGTAACAGATTAATATTTTTAAATGCAAAGATAGTAAAAAGTTATTATTGCAAAAGGTATATGAAATTTTTTTAAATAAACATTTTGTGTATTTAAAAAATCTGTTTTATAACATGATAAATGATGAGATTTATACATATTTCCAGACATAGTGATGATC
>ULRW01042036.1_pt1 | contig 12901 bp, 10 predicted proteins | sample 1955581 | NCBI WGS metagenome assembly ULRW01 (sample SAMEA4835687, study PRJEB28245) | human gut metagenome | biome: gut microbiome; material: fecal sample | place: Denmark | collected 2008 | reverse complement strand
ATCCGACAGCCGCTCGGCGATTATGTCGCGTGCGCCCGATAGGGCTTCGTCGGGAGTGTTCACGCTCTTGCCGGGGTTTACGTATTTCTCCGCAAGCTTTACGGGGTCTGCGGCAGGCTCCTGCATGAGAAGCTTGGCGGCAAGGGGCATGAGCCCCTTTTCCTTTGCGATGGAAGCCCTCGTGGTGCGCTTCGGCTTGTAGGGCCTGTATAAGTCCTCCAGCTCCGCCAATGTGGCGGCGCTGTCCAGCTTTGATGAAAGCTCGTCGGTCAGCTTTTCCTGAGAGGCGATGCTCTGCTTAATCTCGCCGCGCCTCGCGTCCAGATTTCTAAGATAAGTAAGCCTGTCCGCCAGCCTTCGTATCTGCTGGTCGTCCATGCTGCCGTGCAGCTCCTTGCGGTAGCGGGCTATGAAGGGCACCGTATTGCCCCCATCCAGCAGCTCTATCACGTTCTGCACGTGGGGCAGGGTCTCGTTCAGTTCCTTTGAAAGTATCTCGGCTATGGTCTGCATATTTTTCCCATTTCTTATATTAAAGATATTTAAGCCTTTACGGTTGGATTGGCGATGCCGTGGAAAGCCCTTGCCCGGCGGGTTATCTCGGCAAAGTCCCCTGCGGCTATGAGCTCCTTATCGCACAGGGGGCTGCTTATGCCTGCGGCGAAGGCCCCGGCCTTCAGGTAGTCCCCGAGGTTATCGGGCGTTATGCCTGCCGTAACCACAAGGCCTATATGGGAGAGAGGCGCACGGAGATCCTTGAAGTATTTAAGCCCCATGACAGCCGTAGGGAACAGCTTTACGAGGTCTGCGCCGGCGTTGTGGGCCGCCATTATCTCGCTGGGGGTGAGCGCGCCGGGTATGGATACAAGGCCCAGCCGCTTGGTCTCGGCTATGACGGCGGGGTCGGTGTTTGGGGAGACGATATATTTTGCCCCCGCCTCGTATGCGGCCCGCACCTGATCGGGGCTCAGCACAGTACCAGCCCCGGGGATTATGCCAGGCATACCGCAGAGGGCCTTTATGTTCCTCCGGGCCAAATCGGCGCAGTCCTCCCTCTCCTGCTGGAACGTCACTTCTATGAAGCGTATCCCGCCATCCCGTATGGCCGCGGCAAGGCTGAGAAGGCTTTCCCCCTCCGCGCCCCGGCATATCGCTATGAGCTTATCCTGCCTCAGCAGGGAAAGTAATTCCTTATGGCACATACCATGCTTCCCTTTCCGTTTTTAGGCTTCCGGCGCATCCGCCGGTATTTTTTATTATACCACGAAGGGCGGGGGATTGTCAGCGGCAGGGCTAAATAGGCTATGCATAGCCTGCTCGGTGCAGAGAGGGCGGGCTTATGCGGCCTTGTGCATAGGCTATGCATAGCCTGTTTAGCGGCGGCGGGGAGCTTAATAAGAAAAAGATGGGGAAAGGGCGCTTGGCTATTGAAATCCAGAATGGCAAGGGTTATAATGTACCCTGTTTGCCGGAGGGGCCCCCGGATATAACCCGTAGATTGGGAGGAATTTAACGTATGTACAACAACACCTTGCGTACCTTTACCGGCCGTATGATAATAGCTACCCTGGGCTGCATCATAATGTCCATAGGCATAAACGTATTCACTACTCCCTGGAACTTCTACACCACCGGCCTTGTGGGCTACTCCCAGTTTTTAAGGTCCGTGCTGGTGGAGGATTACGGCATAACGCTGAGCAATATAGACCTCGCGGGCGTGATCTACTATGCGTTGAGCATACCCATATTCATAATCACCTTCAAGGGCCTCGGGCGCAGCTTCTTTTTGCGCACCCTGGTATTTACCGCGGTGTTCTCCCTGACCACCGCCTTCATACCCGTGCCCTCTGCCCCCGTGATAAACGACAGGCTCACCTGCGTGCTGATAGGCAGCGTTTGCGTGGGCGTGGGCGATGGAATGGTCATAACCTGCGGCTGCACCGTGGGCGGCTTGGATATGCTTGCCATGCACATAGCCAAAAAGACTGGCCTTCAGGTGGGCAAGTTTACCATACTGGCGAACATACTGCTCTTTGTGATGTGCTTCTTCCGCTATGACTTCTCCGTGGTGGTGTACAGCGTGCTTTACATGGTGTTTTCCAGCCTCATACTGGACAGGATGCACCAGCAGAGCATCAACATTCAGGCCCTTATATTCACCAAGTACCGGGACAACGTCATACCCCAGCGCATAATGGAGGAGACTGGCCGCGGCGTTACCCGCTGGGACGGGTACGGCGCATACACCAACGAGCCCACCGCGGTGCTCTGCACCTGCATAAACCGCTACGAGCTGGAGCAGCTTGAGCGCATAGTAAAGGGCGTGGATCCCAAGGCATTCATAATCGCCACCAGCAACGTATACATAAACGGCAACTTTATACATAAGGTATGAAAAGGCAAAACATCAAGGACGGCTCCCGCCGTCCTTTTTTTAGTACATAAAATATGTTATCATTAAGCTGAAAAACATGCGGAGGATATGTGTATAATGCGCCTTTTCATAGCAATAGACCTGCCCCGCTCCTTTAAAGCGGAGCTTGCGAGGATACAGAAGGAGGTAAAGGGCATATCCTGCGGCGGCAGGTTCGTGCCCCAGGACAACTTCCACATAACGCTGCACTTTATAGGAGAAAGCGACGATATCGCAGACGCCGCAGAGGCCATGAGAGAGGCGGTGCGGGGCATACGCCCCTTTACGCTGCACCTTGGCAAATATACAAGCCTGGAGAAGGGCAGCCACGGCCGCACCGCCGTAATGGAGGTGCTGGGCGATCTTGGAGAGCTTACCGCCATGCACGAGTCCCTTGAGTCCGCCCTTTACGACAGGGGCTTCTCCCGGGAACGCAAGAAGTTTGTGCCCCATATCACCCTTGGCCGCAGCGTTGAGCAGGACGACCTCACCGCCATGGAGCTTAAGAACAGCATCAGGGCCAACGCCTCCCTTACCGTGCAGGCCATAACCCTGTTCGAAAGCCGCCGGGAAAAGGGGGAGATGGTATACATCCCCCTTCACAGGGAGAAAATATAATGCCGGCCCGGGTGACGTTCCTGCTGGGCCGCTCCGGCTCCGGCAAGACGAGGCGGCTGCACCGCTGCATAAAGGAGGCCCTTGATAAGGGCCGCCGGGTGGTGGTGATAGTGCCCGAGCAGTTCACCTTCGAGACGGAGCGGCAGCTGGCCTCAGAGCTGGGCGGCCTTATGGATATAGAGGTATACTCCTTCTCCTCCCTTGCGGAAAAGACGCTGGAGGGGAGCTATTTAGGCTTTCTTTCCCGTCAGGGGCGGCGCATGGCCGTCCGCAAGACCATAACCGAGCAGGGCAGCAAGCTCAGGATATTCGCCCGGGTAAAGGATCGCCCCGGGTTTTCCGAGCGGCTCTGCGAGCTGTTCACCGCCTGCAAGCGGTATGAGGTAACGCCCGCAGACCTGCTCGACGGGGCGGAAAAGGCGGGGGAGGACAGCCTGCTTGCCAACAAGCTCACAGAGCTTGCATTGCTCTACGGCGAGACGGAAAGCTACATTTCCGGCCGGTACATGGACAGCGAGGACATGTTCGCGGCGCTGATACAGAACCTGCCCTCCTCACCTATAGCGGGTGCGGAGGTAGTCATAGACGACTTCGACCTGCTCACCGACCAGCTTTATCATCTTATGGCGGCAATGACGAAGCACGCGGAGAGCATGTACATATCGCTGCGCATGGACCCCAAGGAGGAAAGGGACGCCAAGCTTTTTGCGCCCAAGCGCAGGGCTTATGCCCGCCTTTACGGGGCGGCGCAGGAAAACGGCTGCGACATAAGGGTCATACAGCTGCCGGACGGCAACCCGAAGAGGCAGACCGACCCCGCCCTTGCCCATCTTGAGGCCGAGGTATTCGCATATCCGTATAAGATATACGGCGGGGAAGCCCAATCTCTGCGCATAGCCGCCGCCACGTCCGTGAGCGCGGAGTGCGAAATGGCGGCGGAGGCGGTATTGAGATGCGCCCAAAGGGGAATGCGCTACCGTGACATGGCGGTAATAGCCACCGAGCCGGCCTACGAGCTGCAGCTTCTGCGCTCAATGCAGCGCCGGGGCATACCCTGCTTCAGCGACGGGGCCCGCAAGCTCTCCGCCTACGGCGCGCCGCGGCTGGTATTATCCGCACTGAAGTGCGTAAACAGAGGATACAATCTCAACTATATAATGGACATGCTCCGCACCGGCCTCACGGGCATAGAGGGAGGAGACATCGATCTGTTCGAAAACTACGCCCTGCGCTGCGGCATAGGCGGCACAGGCTTCAAAAAGCCCTTTGATCAGGAGATACCCGAAAAAGTCCGGGGCTTCATAATATCCAGAATAGATAATTTCCACACCGCATTCGTAAACGCACCCACCGCCCGGGATAAGGCGGCGGCGCTTTTCGCCTTTATGGAGAGCATGGGGCTTTACGACAGTATAAACGGCCTTGTGGGACGGCTCAGGGCCGAGGGCCGACACCAGCTTGCGGAGGAAAACGCCCAGGTGTACCGGCTGATGCTGACGGTGCTGGACCAGCTCCACGCCATAATGGGAGAAGGGGCGGTATCCGCAAGGCGCTTCGCCGCTATACTGGAGGAGGGCTTCGACGCATACGAGATAAGCGCCATACCCGCCACGGCGGATCAGCTGCTCCTGGGCACCCTGGGCAGGACAATGGCAAAAAGCCCTCGTGCCATGTTCATATTAGGCGCAAACGAGGGCAGCTTCCCGCACTACTTCAACGACGACGGCATGATAAACGACAGGGAGCTTGACCACCTCGCCTCTATGGGCGCAAAGACCTGGGGCCGCAGCGCGGAAAAGGCGGAGGGGGAGCTTATGGATCTTTACTGTGCCCTCGCCGCCCCAAAGGAATTTTTATACATATCCTATACCATGAGCGCGGGGACGGACGCTGCCCTGCCCGCGCCGCTGGTGGACAGGATACGGGAGATATTTCCAAAGGTGGGCCTGCATACCGACCTTGAGCCGCTGCCCCCCGTAAGCCCTGAGGGGGGAGTTGCCCGCCTTGCGAAGGAGCTGCGCGCCTACGGCGACGACCTTACGCCCTGGGAAGGGCTTATGCCGCTTTACGCGTGGTACGCCGGGAAACCGGAATACCGCCACACACTGGAGGGTCTTGAGGACGCCCTGTACTACCGCTGCTCCCCGGAGCCCTTCGGCCACGAGCTTTCGCTTAAATTATACGGGGATTCCCTCTTCGGCTCCGCCACCCGCCTTGAACGCTACAACGCCTGCCCCTTCGACCATTTCGTGACGTATGGCTTAAGGGCTGCCGAGCGGCGGGAATTCAGGGAGCGGTCGCTGGACGAAGGCATCTTCTGCCACAGCGCGCTGGACTCCTTCGTAAAGGAGGCGCTGAAGAGGGACATAAAGGCGCTGGACGGCGCACAGTGCGATGAGATAATAGACGGCATAATGCCGCCTCTCATGGCCGCCCATAACAACGGGGTGCTGCTTTCCAGCGCCCGAAACATGGCGCTCTGCGCAAGGCTTATCCGCAAGGTGAAGGCCACGGCCCGGGCAATAGTCCAGCAGGTACAGTCGGGGGGCTTTGTGCCGGAGCAGACCGAGGTGTCCTTCGGCATGGGCGGCCTGCCCGCCCTGACCCTTGAACTGCCCACCGGCGAAAGGTTCTACATAGGCGGGAGGATAGACCGGATAGACGGCTGCACCATAGCGGGGCAGGACTATTACAGGATAATCGACTACAAGACCGGCAGCGGCGACTTCAGCTACACCAGGCTTTACTACGGCCTGAGCCTCCAATTACCCCTTTACGCCGCGGCAATAGGGGCGGTGGAAAAGGCCAGAAGGGCCGCCGGCATGTACTATATGAAGGTGGATTCGCCCGTGGTCAGCGAATCTGCGGATACCGCAGCCGACGAGGAGGCGGTAAAGGAAAAGGTGATGGAGAGCTTCCGGCTCTCCGGCCTCACCCTGAGCGACCCGGTAGTGGTAAAGGCCACGGCGGGAGAGGGCTGCCCCGTAATATCCACAGGGGCAAGGACCGTGATACCCGAAAAGCAGCTGGACGGCCTCATAGGCTACGCGCTGAAAAAATCCACCGACACCCTGACGGAAATATTCGAGGGCAGGGCGGCGGTATCCCCGGCAAAGCTCAAAAGCGGCGCCGACCGCTGCAAGACCTGCGCCAACCGCAGCGTGTGCGGCTTTGACGAAAAGCTGCCGGGCTGCAAAAGGCGCAGCCTCGGAACCCTGAGCGACAAGGCCTTTTTTGAGCGCATAGGCGCAGCTGAGGAGAATGGTGACAACGGCAAGGAGGGCGGAAATGGCGACTAACTGGACGGCCGAGCAGCGGCGGGCCATAGAGACCCCCGGCAGCCTTATAGTTTCCGCGGCGGCAGGCAGCGGCAAGACCGCCGTGCTTACGGAGCGCATCGCGAGGCACATACTGGAGGGCGCAAGCCCGGACGACCTGCTGGTAGTGACCTTCACGCGTGCCGCTGCGGCCGAGATGAAAAAGCGCATAGGGGACAGGCTGTCCGCCCTGGCGGCTCAACAACAGGGCGACGAGGCCGCCCGGCTTTACGGGGCGGCGGAGAGCATAGGCAGGGCCAACATATCCACAATAGACGGCTTCTGCTCCCATGTGCTGAGAAGGCATTTCGACATAGCCGGCCTGGACCCCGCCTTCCGGGCGGGTGAAGAGGCGGAAAACCTTGCCCTCAGACAGGAGGCCCTTGATGAGCTCATGGAGCGGTACTACGCGCAAAAGGGCTTTTCAGATCTTGTGGACGCCTTCGGTGAGGAGGCGGAGTTCTCCGCCCAGTTCCTGAGGCTTTACGAGTTCATAATGGCGCAGCCCGAGCCTATGGAGTGGCTGAAGGAGGCCATAGACAAATACGACATTGCCGAAGACGCGCTGCCCCTCTGCCCCGCGGCGGAGGAATACCTGAAGGGGCTGAAGGTGCGACTTGGGGCGTATATGGACATACTGCGCTCCCGGCGGGACGAGATCGCGGAGGACTAACCTAAAACCGCCGCCATACTGGACGACGACCTTACGCAGCTGGGCGGGGCGCTGCTGCAAAAGAGCCTCAGGGGCTACGCCAACCAGCTTTCCGCCTGTGCATTCGCCACCTTCAGCATGAGGGGGGCGGAAAAATCCTACAGCAAGTACGTCAAAAATCCCCGGGACGACATGAAGAAGGAGGTTCAGAAGCACATCGCCCTGTCCGGCAAGCCCATAGGGCGGCAGGCAAAGCTCCTCGCCGGCATAAAGCCGCTGCTGGATATGCTGTACTCCTTTACCGGGGACTTTATAGCCCTGTATTCCGAAAAGAAAGAGCAGGCAGGCATAATAGACTATGCGGACATGGAGCACATAGCCCTGCGGCTCCTAAGGCTCCCCGCCGTGGCCAAGGAGTATCGCGACAGGTTCAGCTTCGTATTCATAGACGAGTATCAGGATTGCAGCCCTCTGCAAAACGCCCTTTTTTCGGCCCTTGCCCGTCCCGACAACCTCTTTATAGTGGGGGACGTGAAGCAGTCCATATACGGCTTCCGCATGGCTGAGCCTACCATGTTCACAGAGCGCATAGACGAATTCTCAAGGCGGGATGCGGCGCTGCATCTGAGCGCCAATTTCAGAAGCTCCAATGAGGTCATAGAGGGCGTCAACAGCATATTTACCCCAATAATGACCCGGGAGACAGGCGGCGTGGATTACGACGAAACCGCCCGCCTCGTACACGGCCGCAGGGACGCTTCCCCTGGCGGTGCGGAGCTCCACGTCATATCCCGGAGCGCGCCGCTGGACACAGGTGACGCGGCGGACGAAAACACGGAGGAGCAGCTTCTCGCCGCCGAGGCGGAGGCTCTTTTCGCCGCGGGCCGCATACGGGAGCTGCTGGGCGAGAGCTTTACCGACAGGAAGGGAAATACCCGAAACTATAAATACAGCGACATAGTGATACTGCATTCCTCCCCGAAGAACGTGGCGGAGGCCTGGGTGCGCACGCTGTCCAGGGAGGGCATACCGGTATACGCCGAGCTGACAGGCGGCTATTTCGACGCCATAGAGGTGCAGATATTCCTGAATCTCCTGGCCATAATCGACAACCCCCTGCAGGACATACCCCTGATAAGCGTACTGAGGAGCCCCATAGGCGGCTTTTCCACGGAGGAACTCATAACCCTCCGCGCTGACTGCAGGGAGGGACTGTTTTACGAGGCGCTCAAGGCCGGGGCGGATAGGGACACGCCTCTGGGCCATAAGGCCGGCGGATTCCTTGGCAGACTGAAAAGGTGGCGGGCCCAGGGCGAGCTTTACGACATAACCGAGCTCATAGCCATGCTGCTGGAGGATACCGGCTTTGAGAACTACGTATCCGCGCTGCCCGGCGGCCAGTCCCGGCACGCCAACCTTGAGGCGCTCATAAAGAACGCGGGCATATACTCAAACTCCGGCCACGGCATACGCGGCTTCCTGCGGTTTATGGAAAAGGCCCGCTCCGGCGACTCTCTGGGGGCGGCGCAGATAGCCTCGGCCAACGTTGTGCGGCTCATATCCATACACAAGAGCAAGGGCCTTGAGTTTCCGGCGGTGATATTGGGCGGCCTTTCGGTAAACTTCAACAAAAAGAGCCGCTCAAGCGTTTTGGTGCTGGATTCCTCCCTCGGCATAGGCCTGAAGGCCGCCAGGGGAAGCAGCCGGGAGCTGAACCTTTACCATTCCGCCATAGCGGAGCGCATATGGCGGAGGGAGATATCCGAGCGCATGCGCCTTTTATACGTTGCCATGACCCGCGCCTCGGAAAAGCTCATAATGCTTTGCTCCTTCAGGGATGTGGAAAAAGGCCTTGCGGCCGGGCGCATACCAGTCACCCCAAATACCTGTTCCGGGGCGGAGCGCTTCGCCGACTGGATATTGCCGGTGCTGTTTTCCTCCCCCTCCGGCAACCCACTCAGGGAATACCTTGGAATGCCCCCCCTCAGCGGTCATAAGACCATACTCTGCGCCGTACACCCCACGCTGCAGATATCCGCACTGGGCGCGGCGCTGCCGCGGGAGGAATATCTGGCCTTCACAAGGCAGGCCGTAGAAGACGGCCCCGGGGAATACGCGGAGCTGTTCGCCTGGCGCTATCCCTACGGGGCGGACACTGTGCTGCCCTCCAAAATAAGCGTATCCCAGCTGATAGGCAACCTGCCCGAGCTGGGCCAGTACCCGGACTTTATGAGGGACAGCATGGCGGAGCGGGCAGTCAGCCGGGGCACTGCCGCCCACAAGCTGATGGAGCATCTGCCCATAGCGAAGCATACCTTCGCCTCCGTGAATGCCTGCCTGAAGGAGCTTACGGATAGGGGCACACTCACAAAGAAGGAGGCGGAGGGCATATATGCGGCCAATATAGTGGACTTCTTCTCAAAGGGGCTGGGCAGCCGTATGCTCGCTTCGCCAAGGGTGGAGCGGGAGCTTGCCTTTAACCACAGGGTAAAGGCAAATGACGTATTCGATGCGGATACGGATGAGACGCTGCTTTTGCAGGGCATAATCGACTGCTGCTTTATTGAAGGCGGCGAATGGGTGCTTATAGACTACAAGACGGACTACGTTCCAAAGGGCAGGGCTAAGGAGGTGGCGATGAGCCACGCAAAGCAGCTAAGGCTCTATAAGAGCGCCCTTGAGGAGCTGACGGGCATCCCCGTAAAGGAGTGCTGGATACACCTTCTTTCCACCGGGGAGAGCGTATTGGTGCAATAGGGGCAAGATTCGCCATTGTTCAAACACTTTTGCGGCGATATGTGGTATAATCAGGCACATGGAAAAAACGGCAAAGCGAAAAAGAAAAAAGCGCGCCTTAAAGCGCGGCATTCTCATAACGGCGGGGGTTCTGGCGTTCCTCACGCTGTGCTATCTGGTATGGACGGGGCTGGGAGCCATACCGCTTAAGGGCGAGGCGGAGAATACCTCCGCCGCAGCGGAGCCCCTCATACCCGACCTTACGCCGGAGCCTGCCGCCGCCCCAACGCCGGACATAGCGCCGGCCGGCCGCACCGACAGCCTGTACGCCGCCTCTCTATACATAGACACCAAGGGCAGGCGGGCAGAAGGGCAGGTGCTCATAGACTACGTGAGCAGGCAGGTGGAGACGGTATACTCCCTTGATATCGGCCTTTATCCAAACGCCGTGGCTCCCGGATGCATGGAGGTGACCGGTGTAGCGCTCAATGGGGAAATGGCCTACTATACCCTGGACGGCCCGGTACTTACTCTGCCCCTTTTGAACGAGCTGGACCCCGGCCAAAGCTGCCGGATATACGTAAGGTTCTCCATAGACCTTACCATGGGCTATGGCAACGGCCTCGACCTCATATGCCCGCTGCCCCTCGTGGCAGAGGACAGGGACATGATGGAGGAGCCGGGCGCACCGGAGTACGGCGCGCCTGCGGAGTACCGCGTGCGGCTCTATGGGGATACGATGCTCATCACCGAGACCTCTTTCGAGCAGCTGGAGGCTTCCACCGGCTACATGTTCGGCGCGGAAAAGGCGGTAAGGTTCGATGTGAAGGTGAAACGAGGGTAAAATAAAGGCGCGGTTCTCCGCGCCTTATGACTGTCGAAAAAGTGGCTGAACGCCCCTTTTTCGAGCTTTTATGCTGTTAATTCCTTCGCCTGCTGTTGTTGGCTATCATGAGCAGCCGCAGGAAGGATACAAGGGTGGAAAGCGCCGCAACGATGTAGGTCATGGCGGCAGCCTTCAGCACCGCCTTAGCATCGCCCCGCTGATCGTAGGAGATATAGCCGCCGGACTCCAGCATCTCAAGGCCCCGGCTGGAGGCGTTGAGCTCTACCGGAAGCGTCACAATCTGGAATATCAGCATGGCGAGGAAAAGATACACGCCTATCATGGCAAGGTTATAGGAGCCCATTATCGCGCCCAGTATGACTATATACGGCGCGGCGGTGGAGCCTATGGAGGCGGCGGGCAGTATGGCGTTGCGTATCTTTATGGGGATATACCCCTCCTGATGCTGCATGACATGACCTATCTCATGGGCCGCTACGGCGAGGGCCGCTACGCTCGTGCTGCCGTAGGTGCCCTGGGACAGGCTGACCAGCCCCGTCCGGGGGTTGTAGTTGTCCGTAAGGCTGCCGGGTATCATAGTTACCTGAACGGAGCTTCCGTGCTCCCGCAGCATGCGTTCCGCCATGTTGGCTGCGGTAACGCCTGAGGAGGCGTACTCCTGCGAATACTTCTTATATGTGTTTTTTACCCTTATCTGAGCCCATATGCCCAGTATGAACACAACTATTACCGCAAGGAACAGCGTGTCGTAGCCGTAATATCCGTACATATTACAGACCTCCCGGTGCGTTTTTGTTTATTATACCAGAGTTTGTGGGAAATTTCCCGTCTGCTGTGTTTTTTTTGATGTATTTTTGCAATTCGGCCTAAATTGGCAAAAAAATAAGCGGCGCGAGGCCGCTTTTTAATCGCGTTACTTTTTCTTTGCGGGAGCCGCTGTGCCTGCGGGAGAGACGCCGGGAGTTGCTGCGGCGGTAGCCTTCGCGGGTATTATGGCTCCGTCGGCGGTGACGTATACCTCTTCGGTAGTGTCGTTTTCAGTCTTTTGCAGCAATATCTTATAGAGCTGCTGATTCTCATAGGTGGCGAAGGTGACGGTCTTTATGGTCGCCTCAGGGTATTTTTCCTTTATGGCGGTCTTCACCTTGTCGGGCAGCTTGTCCGCATCCACTACCTCGCCCTCCTTGAAGCCCTCTATAACGCCATCGGTATTGCCCTGAGTGTTAGGGCCTACTTCGGCGTTATTGGTGACCTCAGGCGAAACCACGGGGGAGGCCGCGGGGGTAGCTACCGCCGCCGGGCTGGGGCTGGGGGCAGGTGTGTTCTGGGGCGCGCAGCCCGCAAATGCCGCTATTAACGCCATTGCCAGCATCATCGCCGCTGTCTTCTTCATCATACTGAGTTTCCTCCTTGATATTTTCCGTATTTGTTTGCCCGCATAGGGGGCTCGGAGGATAGTATGGACGAAAAACAGGAAAGATATACGGCATCTATTCTTTTACCCTGATCACCGCCGCAGTTCCGTCCTTAACCTTCACCCGTGCTTCGCCATTCTTCCACCGGTTGCTCACGCCTATGGGGAAGGAGTTGGTCAGGCGGGCGTCAGAGAGCTCATATTTTGCGTTCTCTATGGTGACGGTGCTGACGTCGCTCAGGGATATTACGGAAAAATACCCATTTTGTTCTTCAAGGGAAATAACAGAATTTTTTATCACGTCTATGCGGCAGCCGCCTCCCACTATGGAGGCCCTTACGCCCCGCTCCGCACAGAAGGAGAGTGCCTGTATGTTGCCCAATAGGTGATCTGCCCTGCCGCCCAGGGCGCAGTATATCCTTATCTCGCCATAGCCCTGAGCTATGGCGTACCGCACCGCCGCCATGGTGTCCGTATCGTCTTTTTCTGCGGGCAGTTCCAGCCGGGGGATATCCTCAGGCAATGGGCCGGTATATGAGTCGAAATCGCCTACCAGCAGCCCGGGGCGCACGCCTGCAGCCCTTGCGTATTCGTATCCCCTATCGCAGGCGATGATGAGCCCGCAGTCCTCTATGCCGCTTAGGGTATCCCGCTCTCCGCCGGATATTATGCCGCATTTTCCCGTCATCATACTGCGCTGCCCATTTTCATATTTTTAAGCTTCCTGTGGAGATCATTTCCCATATCTCAATCCTCCCTGAAAGATAAAAATATTTTACCACATAACCGTCCCAATGAAAACGCGGCTTTGCACGAGTGCCACAAAGCCATTGCCCAACCTGCATGTCGGTAGTATAATTCAGTTATACCATCAGTTGACAAGGACACACAAGGTTTTAGAAGT
>ULRW01060718.1_pt1 | contig 13054 bp, 8 predicted proteins | sample 1955581 | NCBI WGS metagenome assembly ULRW01 (sample SAMEA4835687, study PRJEB28245) | human gut metagenome | biome: gut microbiome; material: fecal sample | place: Denmark | collected 2008 | reverse complement strand
ATGTACGTTCGATCCCGATCAGGTGGGTATGTTCTTGTGGGGAAAAATCCCCGACTCGTATGCCGATGTGGAAGACCTCACCGAAAAGGTGCTGCACGAAGCACGAGTATTCATCACGCCGGGATTCATCTTCGGCAGCAACGGAAAGCGGTACATCCGCATCTCGCTCTGCGCCAAGGAAGAGAAGCTGGCAGAAGCCCTGAAACGTATCAAAGCAATATTCTAAAGAATAATAAACTAAAATAAAGATATTATATGGAACTGAATTTACAACCTATCGAACTGGAAGGTGTTTCAAAGGAACGCCCTCTTATCATAGCAGGTCCCTGTAGTGCTGAAACAGAGGAACAGGTAATGACAACTGCTACCCAACTTGCCAACAAGGGTATCAAGATTTTCCGTGCCGGAATATGGAAACCACGTACCAAACCGGGAGGTTTCGAAGGTATCGGCGTAGACGGACTGGCATGGCTGAAACGCGTGAAACAGGAAACGGGTATGTATGTCGCTACCGAAGTGGCTACAGCCAAGCATGTATACGAATGTCTGAAAGCGGGTATCGATATTCTGTGGATAGGTGCCCGTACCACTGCCAACCCGTTTGCCGTTCAGGAAATTGCCGACGCATTGAAAGGTGTAGATGTTCCGGTATACGTAAAGAACCCGGTCAACCCCGACCTGGAATTGTGGATCGGTGCGCTGGAACGTATCAACAATGCAGGACTGAAACGTCTGGGAGCTATCCACCGCGGATTCTCTTCGTACGACAAGAAGATTTACCGTAACCTGCCGCAGTGGCATATTCCTATCGAACTGCGCCGTCGTATTCCGAACCTGCCTATCTTGTGCGACCCGAGCCATATCGGCGGTAAGCGTGAACTGATTGCGCCGCTTTGCCAGCAGGCGATGGACTTGGGCATGGACGGTCTGATTGTGGAATCTCACTGCAATCCGGACTGTGCATGGAGTGATGCAGCACAGCAGGTTACTCCCGATGTACTCGATTACATCCTCAACCTGCTGGTTATCCGTAAGGAACACCAGTCGACTGAAAGCCTGCACGAGCTTCGTCAACAGATCGATACATGCGACAACGAGCTAATGGAAATTCTTGCCAAACGTATGCGTATCTGCCGCGAGATCGGTACGTTCAAGAAAGAACATAACATGACGGTTCTTCAGACCGGACGTTACAACGAGATTCTCGACAAGCGCGGTGCACAGGGTTCTCTCTGCGGCATGGATGCCGACTTCATCAAACAGGTGTTCGAAGCTATCCACGAAGAGAGCGTACGCCAGCAACTGGAAATTATCAACAAATAATTAAGAACTAACAGAGAAGAATCAGAAACCCAACACTTTCTCCAACGACAGTAATGAGTTTCTGATTCTTCTTTATACACTATCTTTCATTCTACAAACTATGAGAATATTAATTATGGGAGCCGGAAAAATGGGCTCGTTCTTTACCGACGTATTGAGCTTCGAGCACGAAGTTGCGGTATACGATGTCGATCCCAAACGTCTGCGCTTTATGTACAACTGCCTCCGGTTCACCGAACTCAACGAAATAGAAGCCTTCAAGCCCGAACTGGTTATCAATGCAGCAACTGTAAAATATACCCTCGAAGCCTTCAATCAGGTACTTCCTCTCATCCCGAAAGACTGTATCATCAGCGATATCGCTTCTGTCAAGACCGGACTGAAGGAGTTTTATGAGCAAAGTGGTTTCCGCTATGTATCTACTCACCCCATGTTTGGTCCAACCTTTGCCAACCTCGACCAGTTGAGTACGGAAAATGCCATCATCATCAAGGAAGGCGACCATCTGGGCAAGATTTTCTTCAAGGATCTGTATCAGCGACTGGGACTGAACATTTTTGAATATACATTCGAGGAGCACGATGAAACCATGGCTTACTCCCTGTCTATCCCGTTTGTTTCCACCTTTGCCTTTGCTGCGGTGATGAAGCATCAGGATGCGCCGGGTACTACTTTCAAGCGCCACATGGCTATCGCCAAGGGAGTGATGAGCGAAGACGACTTCCTGTTGCAGGAAATCCTGTTCAACCCGCGTACTCCGGCACACGTAGAGGGTATCCGTACCGAGCTGAACGAGCTGCTGGATATCATCAACAAGAAGGATGCTACCAGAATGCGTGCGTACTTGGCAAAGATTCGCGAACATCTTAAATAACCAACCTCTTTCCTATATCCCTTATCTCTCTATGGTTACCTTCATTCAATCCGTAACCAATAGAGAGATTTTTTTGTCCGTTCCGCCGCACCCGCCAGAGTAATAGGGGATAACTTTTTTTTATGACAATATCTCGGACAGAAGTCGTACCTTTGCCGTACGAAAACTAATTTAATTTTTCACGACTATGTATAAATCAATCATTCGTCCCTGGTTATTCCGCATCGACGCAGAAAAGATTCACAACGAAATTATCACCCTGTTGCATGTCTATCGTCATCTTCCTCCGGTAAAGAGCTTCATCCGGTCGGTTTACCGTCCGAAGGCAACGCCTTTCCAGTGGCAGAACCTGACGTTCGGCAACCGTGTGGGACTCTCTGCGGGTTTCGACAAGGAAGCAAGCTGTTTCGACGAACTGAGTGATTTGGGCTTCGGCTTCCTCGAAGTGGGAACGGTTACTCCCGAGAAGGTTGCCGGAAACCCCTCCCCCCGCATCTTCCGTCTGCCTCAGGATCATGCCCTGGTTTCACGTACCGGATTCAACAATCCCGGAAAGGCAGTCGTCTTGCAGAACCTGAAACGGAAACGGAACGGGAAATACATCTTAGGAGTGAACATCAATACCAACCATCCTTCGGACGAAGCACTGGCTGTGGCAGAGTTGTGCGACCTATATGATACGTTCAGCGCGTATGCCGATTACTATACCCTCAACTGGGGAAGCATAGCTCCCGAGATACTGGGTGCGGCGCTCACCGCCCTGACAGACGACAAGCAGCGTGTACGCAAGCCCATACTGCTGAAACTTCCGGCAGATGTACCCCTCGAAAAGCTGGACGACATCATCGGATTTGCCCGTCAGTACCACGTCGGCGGCTTCATTGCTACGGGTCCCACACAAGACCGTTCGCTGCTCATCCATTCCAGCCAGTCGGAAATCACCGAGGTAGGTGCCGGAGGTATCAGCGGACTGCCGGTCATCCACAAGTCGATTGAGGTAGTGAAACACCTTGCCGCCCATGCTCCCAAGGAGATGCTCATCATCGGAGCTGGAGGTGTCATGACCCCGCTGGAAGCCCACAGCATGCTCAATGCCGGTGCTCATCTGGTGCAGGTGTATTCGGCTTTCATCTACGAAGGGCCGGGCATCGTAAAGCGCATAGCAGAAGCGTGCAAGTAAAGATTTAAACGTGCAAAAATAGAAAGAGTCGTATCATTCCTCACGAAACTGAGTTTGATACGACTCTCTTTTATTTTGCAGTTACTATATTCCGTAACTTTTCGGAGTAACTATAGGGAATACACTCCTTAATCATTAAATTCACTTCCTTCTAAATATCCTTATCCGGTTATTTAAAAGTTTGAATTTTAAAAATCTACATCGCTTCCCTTATTAACCAAAAGCTGATACTTGATATACCCTCCCGACTTAGAAGAATACTTAGTATAGATAGCGGTAATAGAACCCTTGTCGCCATTTTCCGGCAATGGATTCAAAGCAAAATTAGCATAACCGCTCACACGGAGAATCAGATTACCTATCTTATCTTTCTCATCCGAAGCATTATACGTAAAGAGTGAAGAACCATAATAACGCTGATTATTATAGTTGTAGGCAAAAGTAGGAGTCAATCCCTCTTTATCATAATATTTATTCGTATAAGTAGCTTCAGTAGAATTGTTCAGGTATACAGTTTCCAGATATTGCGGATAGGTATCACCATCAAACGTTCCAGCCTTGTAAGTCAAGCCCTCAAAGCGAATCAGGCGTCCAAGATGAGCATCACTCAGCACAGTCTTGTAATTCTGCGGGGTAACCACCAGCGTATCCGATGCTTCCAGTTTACCCTGCTCACCGGCAAAGATATGTGCATTGCGCTCCATCTGAGTATCAAGGTTACGGTTGGCATAGTTTTTGGAAATATCTTCTGCAGTAGGAATACCGCCTACACTTAACATATAGCGATAGTTACCAATGGCAAGCCCTTTCAGCTTCACATACAATGTCTGTCCTACCTGATAGTACACATAGTTGCTCACCATCAGTTTCAATTCGATACCAGCCGTACCATCATAAATATAAACAGACTTATACACGTTGCCCGCCTGATCACTCGAAATCACCTTTCCTTTAATCACATAGTCTTCGGTTATTTCCTTGTAACCAGCCAAAGGCACATTGGCACACATGTCTTTCAATTCTTTGATAGAAATAAGCTGACAGCCTTCCGACTCAAAATCGGCAGCCGTCCAGACCTTAGCAGGAGCCGGTTCGTCAAAATCACTGTAGCAACTAGTAACACCCATGGAAAGTGCCACCATCAAACTACCTATTATCAATTTATTTATCATAACAATAGTTCTTTTTCAGGGTTAGAAACGGAAATATAAATTCAAGTAATAATTGGTACCAAACATATAGAAGTATTTAGAATCGAAAGGCTGGTAAGTAAGCGTACTTGCCTCCTTGTTCTTCAACAGACGAATCTGTTCATAACCGCCAGTCTTAATATTCTGATTGTTCAGCAAATTATCTACACTCAGACTGAATCCCAACGTATAAGAACGGTTGATGTACCAGTTCTTGCCAATACTTGCATTCAGTACATAAGCCGCATCAAATTTCTCCTGACCACGAATATCTTCCAGCATTGCAGGATTTTCAAGCATCGGCTTAGTCAGTACAGCATCGGTACGATACAGCGGGCTCATCGACAGATACATGTTGTTATAATAATTCAGGTCGAGTGACGCAAATATATTATTGCGACTACGATAAGACAAACCGATATTGGCAGCTGTCTGCGGAGTACTTTCTACTCGCTTGTTTTTCCAGTAAACCTTTCCCTGGTTGATGATTGCCGCACTATTATCCTGAATCTGTACATAATTCGGATTATTCGAATAAATATACTGTCCCCAGCTCAAAGCTCCTTTCAGTGACAAACCTTCATACAATGGTATAGAAGCAGCCACTTCCAGTCCGAAATGCTGTTTGTTGATGCCGCTCATAGCAAAATTGGAATAAGTAGCTTCCACGTCATCATAGTAAGAAATCACCTTCGTCTGGTCTGTAAAAGTTGTATAGTAACCAGAAACACGTGCCTTGAAATCTCCCATGCGGAAATTATAAGAAGCATCCACTCCAAAGATTTTCTCTGCTTTTACTCCGGGGGTAACATCATTACGTGTACGAGGAGAAACAAAAGCCGACTGGAACGAAGGTGCGTCTTGCATGTACACAATGTTAGCTTCAAAATTATGAGCAGAAGAAAGTACATAACGGAAATTAGCCTTAACCTTGTAAGTCAGGTAATCCAGCAAATCAGAATCTCCCTTGGAATTCTCATAGAACAATCCCTTACGCCAGATACCGTGACGCCATAGAGCAGCATATCCCAGTTCGGCACCCAGTCCTATCTGCAGGTTATTCAGAGAGAAATCATATTGCAGCCATCCACGACCATTGAACACATTTGCATAATAATCGTAGCTATATTTATCGCCCACACGTGCGATAGGAGCTCTTCCGTACTGTTCATAATAATCCATGTTGTTCTGGTATGAAATGATATCGATACCCAGATCGCGTTCAGCAAACTTGTCGATATCAACCCAGTAATCACCACCCAGCAAGTCTTTAACCTCGCTGTAATATTCTGTACGGTTACGGCGTACATTGATACCTCCATTCAGTTTCGAACTGTTCTTGAAAAGATGAGAGAACTGAGTATAGAAGTTCCAGTCGAGCTGGTCTGTATGACGCTCCTCTATCATGTTGATAGAACGATGACCGTCTCCGTATGCTTCATTGACCGGCTGGTTACGGTTTATCATGTACAAGTTGTCCCAGTTAATGTAACGGATATTGTCTGTATTTGCCATCCATGCTTCCTGCAACCAAGCTCCAGTAGAAGTATTAGGATAGTAGCTTGGCAAATAGCGGTAATAGTCAGGACGAGGATCCGGTCCACCATACCATGTCAATGCAGAATAGCCATTCTGACCAAAGCGAAGTGATGTTGCCACGTTCAGCTGAGTACGGTCTGTAATGTCGAATGTATAGTTAAGCATAGCCAGAGGTTCGTGGTAATCACGCACACGTGCATTACGGCGTTTGCCGTTCTGCCAGCCCCAGTTTGGATTATAGTAATTGTTTCCCACCAAGTCGTATGCCTCCTGTGTAGAAGCCTGCTGTGCACCACGTTCTGTAGGAGCACCCAAGACTGTCAGAGACAAGCGATGCTGCGGATTAAACTGCTTTTCTACGGCAGCAAAATAACCATAAGCATTGTAATATACACCATTTACATATGCATTGTTTCCCTGACGGGTAGATACGGAAAATGCATACGACCATCCATTATCCTGCACACCAGAAGAATAAGTAAGCATACCACGGAAGCGGTACATTGAGTTTGTGCTAACCAAGCTGGCTCTCAATCCCTTACGCATTTGTGAAGGACGAGTGTTGATATTAGTTACTCCACCAATACCACCAATTCCCATCTCTCCCATTTCCAGTCCGGTAGTTACTTCCTGATTGCGTGTTGCATCATTCAATCCACTCCAGAGCGACCATGGTGTATAACCGGTCATTGCATCGTTCAACTGAATGCCGTTCATGTATACATCCGAGAACTGAGAGTCGTATCCACGTACGTTGAAACGCATTTCACTGAATTGATAAGAAGCGATATTATTGAAAACATCCTTTGATGCCGACAACGAAGTAGGCAACGACTGTGCATCTTCCATAGTTTCCGTATCAAACTCTGCAAATATCGCATCATCCAGTACAGGCTGACGATTGGCAGGAACCATGATAACACGCATTTCACGCATGTTCTTTCCGACACGTACCGGTAAAGTTAAATCTTCAAACTCTGCAGTTTCAAAACGCAGTTCATACTCACCGGGAGCCACATTCTCGAAGAAGAATTCACCTTTGTCATCAGTCGACGCAGTACGGTCGCCTGGAACAAGTGTAATCTTTACGTTATCAATTTTTGCACGTGTAGTACGCGATATGACCGTACCCTTAATGCCTCCTCCCGTCTGGGCAAATCCCGTAACGGCAAGCAGCGACATCAGTAAAAACAATAATGTCTTGAATTTCATAAAATTGTAATTATTTGATTACTTACCTATATAAATATACACCGGAAAATGGTCACTGAAACCTCCCTGAAAGTTATTACCTACAAAAGTACGCAACGGATATCCCTTATATTGTCCTTCCTTCTGTACCATGTAGTGACGTCTGAAGATGTTACCGTAAAATTTCGATTTTTCCGATTTCTGAATCTGCAACTTTCCTTTCTCGTTATCCAGCAAGTTTCCACTTACTACGATATTGTCGAAAATATTCCACGCATCGCCATATGCCAGTGTTCCATATCCAGCCTTCAGCAAGGCAGCATACGGTGCATAATAGTCGGCAGGCTGAACCTCCTTTACCTTTATCTTAGCTCCCATACCTTCAGCTCCGGAAACGCTTTCGTCTATCGGGTCATCATTAAAGTCACCCATCATGACCACTTTCGTAGCAGGACGCAAGGCACGGACAGAATCTGCAATTTGGCGCATCTGCCGTCCCACTGCCACACGCTTGAATTCGGAAGCCTCTTTTCCTCCCAGTCGTGAAGGCCAGTGTGCCACCATAAACAGGAAATCTTCTCCTTCTATCTTTCCCCACATCGTTACAATGTCACGTGTCTTGAAGTCGGGCAATGAAGGAATTACCGTACGAATAGCCTTCGAACCTTCCAGCTTCAGCACATCCGGACGATAGATGAAGGCAGCATCTACACCACGTGCTTCGGGAGAATCATAATGCACAATCCGATAATTGGCTGGTGCCAACTTTTGAGTAGCAACAATATCCTCCAGTACATTACGGTTTTCTACCTCACATACACCTATAACTGCCGGATAATCCTTGTTGATAGCTGCTATGTCAAAAAAGACTTTTTCTATATTATGCAACTTTTTATCATACTTATCCTGAGTCCACTTCTTAGGTCCGTCAGGAGTAAACTCATCATCGAGAACATCCGGATCATTTTGTGTATCGAAAAAGTTCTCAAGATTGTAAAACACTACTTTGTAGGGCTTTTTCTGTGCGTATCCCGACACAGACAATGCAACGAGCAATACCCCAAGCATTAATATTCGTTTCATACTTATAGAAATTAGTTAAGATTCCATTCAATGGCATTGAAATCGTTTTTCACTTCCTGCGGTATACCCGGGAAGAAAGTAAATCCGGTAAGTTGTTCTATTTCGGAAACTTTTTTACATATAGCTTTCGATGGCTGTGATTCTGAATAAGCTTTATTCTCCAGCCAAAAGCCGATAGTCTGCAACTGAGAAGCATCACACTGATTCACCCATTTGCCAGAAACTCCCGATTTGGTTCGTAAAAGAACCTTGAAATAATGAGTCGGCACATCTACCTTTACTCCATTATTATCGGTAGCCTGTTTGGAAGCATTCCCATAATAAGCTCCAGTCACCACGTAAAGTGTATCAGAGCACATATAGCTTTTACGTAATTTATCCTCCAGATTCATCCAGATAGACTGATTTAACCCCTTTCCTGTCTGAGGAGTCTGATTTGAAAAATAGAAGGTCTGCGCATTCATCTCACGAGTCATTGTCCGGTCGGCCGACGGAATCTGATGTCCGCGATCGTAAGCAGGATATTCCTTATATGCCTTAGCTACAAATATCTGATATTCTTCTGCAATATCCGGATCGTATATCCACTCATCGGTTCTATCTAAGCCACCAATATAGCAGCTATGAAGCGGATAGGCAACCCAAAGTGCACCTTTGTGTGATTTATCATAGCACATAGAATAATTACGAACTTCTTTTCCGTTCAAATTAACATAATGGGTTACATACTGGAAATTAGTACCTTCTTTATATGCGGGAATCTCTGCCCACGATGTAGAAAATTCAGGACTATTTACCTGTCCTTTTTGTGAAAGCGTAAGAACTGTCTGCTTTCCTCCAGCAAAACTGACTGTGACAGTAGCCTGACGCTGTGCATCATTGATATTGTCCGAATAATAGACATATAATACATTCATACCCTCCACCAATGTACCTTCCTTGGTAGCAATCTTTGATGAAAGAGAAAAAGAACACCATTCTGATCCTTCCGTAATTTCAGCCTGCCACTGAGTTCCTGCTGTACCTTCCATCCGAATGGCAGCATTACCTTTCTGAGCAGCTACAGATGAAGAATTGTTCCAATAAGCCGTTCCGGAAGGAGCAATCTCTGCACCCTCATCACTTCCGCACGCCCACAATGTAAGCGAGAGAAATGCTATTAAAAAATAACGGAACATAGTTGTTTGCTTGTTTTTGTTCACTCCAAAAATATTTAGGGGGTTACATAAAAAATCGACTCTTCACGAGAGGAAACGAATCCGGTTGCATCGTTAATTGATGCAACCAGATTCGTTTTTATTCTGGAATATTCAAATTCAGATTATTCGTAAACCAGTTCCAGCTTGGTAAACTGAGCATTGTACTTATTTGTTACAAGTACTCTGTAGGCAGTATTTACAGAAGTACCCGTCAATGAATAGGTATAAGTAAAGTCTGTCTTATTATCCCATTTCACAGCTTCACCACCAGCAACTGTACCATTGTTTGTATCTGCAATTCCAACTGTTACGTTTGCAGAAGCTCCGTCACGACTTACAGCTACCACTTTTACAAGCTTCTTACCACTTACAGCAGGCAGCTCTATGTATGCATTCGTTTTACCAATCAGCAAGTAGAACAAATCACCCGAAGCTGCACGGTAATATCCACCGTCGTTAGAAGCCATCAATGTGAGTTCTGTTCCTCCGAACGAGAAGGTTTCTCTTGCTGTTTTCTTTTCAGTTGATGATGCAGGGAAACCAGCTGGATAAGCAGATTCCGGTGTAAAGTCAACTGTAATAGTCTGCTGTTCGCCAGAAGATTTGCCACTGACCGTTACCGGTACTTCCACAGAAGAAGAAGTTCCGTCCAATGTAATCTTCAAAGTCTGAGATACAGATTCAGCCGATGCATTAGCCTGTGCTTTCACTGTTACGACATTTCCGCTTACGGTAGCCGACAAGATACCAGACAAACCAGAAGCGCTCAAAGTCTTACCTTCGCCATTGGCTACGGTTACAGTAATATCTTTAGTACCGCCTTCTGCAGCAAAACTAACTTTTTCAGGATTAACGCCTGTAATGACAGGTTCTGAAGAAGAGAACGCCTTTACATCATTCAAGTTACGTGGAGCAATCTGTGCAGCACTTCTGTACATAGTAGCCACACCAGTCAAATCGCCCGTTGCTTTTGTATAAGTCTGACCTGCAAATACAGAGCCAGCCTGACAATATACTGTTATGTTGGTTCCATCAGCAGTAAACGTATGAGTAGCATTCTGGTCGGCAGTACACCAAGTTCCTGAACCGTCTGAAGAAACATTCTTAATAGTAACAGTCATGGCCTGATAGGCAGCCAGTTTATCGGCAGTAATGACAATCGGAGTAACGTTTGCCGTTCCAATCTTCTCTACTTTACACCAAGTTTCATCCTTAGAACCGGTAACTTCATACAGTCCGCTAAAATTCTGAACCTTAGCAGCACCTTTCATTAATGTAACTTTCACTTTATCACCCATCTTCAACCCTAAAGTCTTAGGATCAACCTGACTGCCATAAAGAGTCACACCATTCTTTTCGCTTGTAGCACCCTCTACTGCAACCTGCAAGTTGTTGGTTGTATAGTTTCCACTTTCCACGTCAGCCTGTACTACAGCTTCGAAGAAACGGTCTGCATTGGCATCAATCACTGCACCTGTACTCATCGGTTCAGGCATCAAGGCTATCAATTCAGGAATTGTAATGGCAGTAGCCTCACCCGGTTCAACCACAGAACCACCTTCAAGGTCGACTTCCTGACCACCGTTTCCTGTAGCCAGTGTGATATCATCAAGACGATATACAGAAGATTCGTTTGCAGTAAAGCGGATATACAGTTCAGAAGCAGCCTTCTTCAGTGTAAAGTTGGCAGTAGCAAAAATCCAGTACGGAGTTTCAGTATCTCCGTTGTTCTTTTCGTAAGCAATTTCAGTCCATGCAGTACCATTGGCACTCACTTCAACTTTGAACTTGCTTGTATCGAATGTATTGTCATACTGACCATCATCTCCCATGCTTGAGCGGCTTCCACCGAAAGTCAACTTCAAGTTAGTCTGTCCTTCAGCCAAAGCGATTTTCTGGATATCGAAAGTAGCAGGTGCACCACCAAAGAATACCACGTTCGGACCGGAAGCACCTTCGTAAGCATCTGTATTGGCTAAACCTGATGAACGTACAGATGCATTATTGCCTGCATAAGTTACATTTGCAGCCGCATCACCAGTCTTATTCCATCCATCGTATTCACCAGCCAAAGGCCATGGAGAAGAAACAGACTTATTACCAACAGTTTCGCTATAAAGAACTTTGGATTCAACTACCACACCACTCTTCACTGTCACGGTAGCAGTTTTCAACGGACCAGACTGGTTACCGATAGTGATATTGATCTTAGCCTCACCGTTTGTTCCTTCAGGTACACTTACCTGAACGGTAGCAGATCCCTCACCAGAAGTCTTTGAAAGAGTAACCCAATTAGCGTTATCTTCCACAGTAGCATTCCATGGACGGTTTGTAGAAATATCAAACGATTGAGTACCGCCATTCTCAAATGTCAATGTAGTAGGATCAACTTCCAGATAAGGAGCTTCTGTATCGTCATTATCGTCCACACAGGCAGTAAACGAGACAGTTAGCACCATGAGCAGCAGCCCATACCAAAAACTTAAAGACTTTAATTTTGCCATTTTGTTTTTCATTAAAAGTTAATATGCATTTTCACTAGTCAAATTATTATTCTAACATCTAAAAAGTATACAGCAAACAAAATTAATCCAGCATATCCTTTTACACCAATCAACTGCTTGCTTACCCCTAAAGGGGAAACAAATATAATAAAAATAATTAAAAATCAGGTTCTTAATTCAAAAAATATTACCACATTAACGTCGTTATGTTAACGACATTTATTTTATCAATAAATAATATTATATAGTATGACATCCATAAAGGGAAAAAACAGCGTCAAACCATATAAATAAATAACACTATTTCTAAAAAGCAGAGCATAACGTTATAAATTATCAGGTCAGATTAAAATTAATCAATATGAAATATCACCAACCAAATTATGATTTATATCACTTTCTCAAAATCTCATAACCCGGCAATCCATAAACGACGTATGATAGACTTTCTTTGTCCTATCAGACAATCTTTCCTGACAAAAATCCATAATTTTACGATCAGTCCCAATCAGTATTCTCATCTTTTTTTAATAAAAAACACTACCGTCGGCAAATGATCGCTATATCCGTTCATCCATCTGCCTCCTGCCTGTGTTCTTAAAGGGTAACCTTTATATTTACCATCCGCTTGTATAAGAAAATCGCGTCTAAAGATTTCATGATTCAAATAACTCAACTTTTTATGTCGCTTATTCAAAAAATTACCTGTAAAAACAATCTGGTCGAACAAATTCCATTTGCCTCTATATTTTAATGTTCCTTCACCTTCAGCTAATGTATTCCACCAAGGATTATACAAATCACCTTTCTTTACATTCTTCATGTTACGTTTTGCCCCCAAGGCCTCTGCCATACTCTTATCCATAGGATCATCGTTCATATCGCCCATGATTACAATTTTGATTTTCGAGTCCAGACGCTGCAGTGAATCCTTCAGCGCACGTACTTGCATGCCAGCACGTTCGCGAGCA
>ULRW01057081.1_pt1 | contig 13178 bp, 10 predicted proteins | sample 1955581 | NCBI WGS metagenome assembly ULRW01 (sample SAMEA4835687, study PRJEB28245) | human gut metagenome | biome: gut microbiome; material: fecal sample | place: Denmark | collected 2008 | reverse complement strand
AGCTTCAGTCTGCAGGTACCGCAGGAATGCGTAGGCAGGGCCATGAACGACCTGCAGGCCATGGGTGCCAGCTTCGCCCCTCCTGAGCAGCGTCAGGAGGACGCCGTGATATCCGGCACCGCGCCGGTCATAAAGCTGCAGGGCTACCCCGCCGTACTTACCGGCTACACAAAGGGCCGGGGCAGGCTTTCCTGCGAGGGCGCCAAGTATCTCCCCTGCCACAACAGCGACGAGGTCATTGCCGCAATAGGCTACGACCCGGAAAGCGACACGGACAACCCGGCGGATTCCGTATTCTGCTCCCACGGCGCGGGTCACACCGTAAAGTGGAACGCAGTATTCGACAATATGCATATTCCCGCCGTGCTCCGGCCAAAGCATGAGCCGGAGCATGAGCATGCCGCCCCCATCCTCTCAAAATCCGATGAGGAGGAGCTTATAAGGATATACGAACGCACCTACGGCCCCATCCGCAGCAATCCCATCGCCGCATTCCGTCCCAGTGTATCTGTTCAGTCCCAGGGTTTCCGCCTCCCGGAAGCCGCAGAAACAGGGCCTGAGTACCTGCTGGTAGACGGGTACAACATAATTTTCGCCTGGGACGACCTTGCGGCCATCGCAAAGGAGGATATGGATCTCGCCCGCAGCAAGCTCGTGAACCTGATGTGCAACTACAGGGGGCTGCACAGGTGCGAGGTCATACTGGTATTCGATGCGTACAGGATAAAAGGCAATACCGGCTCCTTTGAAAAGGTAAACAACATAAGCGTGGTATATACCAAAGAGGCGGAAACGGCCGACAGCTATATTGAGCGCACCACCCACGAACTCAGCAAAAACTACCGGGTACAGGTGGCTACCTCCGACCGTATGGAGCAGCTTATCATAATCGGCAACGGGGCCATGCGCATATCCGCCGATGCATTCAGGAAAGAAGTGGACCGCACCAAGGCCGTAATGCGGGAGCTTATGGCGGAAAAGGCCAACGGCGGGCAAAAGCTAATGGAGGGCAAAATAAGCCGTGATAATAAAACCTGGTGACATTAAGGCGGTAAGCGCCCTGTTTGACGGCTGGGAGGAAACCCTCGTATACTCCTGCCTAGAAGGTACCATGGGAGAAATATACTCCACACATGACGGCCTGTCAGCTATGGCCATGATAAACGACTTTTGCTTTCTCTCCGGCGCACCCTCAGGCGAGCTTGCGGCGTTCAGGCCGGAAAACCGCAGCGGCTTTATCATAATGGTACCGCAGAACGAAGGATGGGCCCAGATTATAAAATCCGTATACGGCCGCCGCACGGCTCTGCTTACCCGCTATGCCACAAAGAAAAGTACCGTTTTTGACACAGTAAGGCTCCGAAATCTGGCGGCGCCTCCGGAGGGTTATCGCATAGAAATGATAGGCCGGCATATATACGAGGCCTGCCTTAACGACGGCTGGAGCCGGGATCTCGTATCCGCATTTGGCAGTTACGAATCTTTCTCCGCCCACGGCATAGGCTGCGCCGTGCTATTCGGGGATACCATAGTCTCCGGTGCTTCCAGCTATTCGTACTACAGTGGCGGCATCGAAATAGAGATAGACACTCGGGCGGATTTCCGCCGGCGCGGCCTTGCTCTCGTCTGCGGGGCGAGGCTGATACTCGAATGTCTCGATCGCGGCCTTTACCCAAGCTGGGACGCCCAGAATTTAGGCTCCCTTTCCCTAGCTAAAAAGCTTGGATACGAATTCAGCCACGAATACCCGGCGTATAAAATATTTGATTACTGAATTTAAAAGAGGCTCCTTGGAGCCTCTTCTGCCGTATTTTTTATTTACTGCCTGCTTTCGCACCAGTTGAATATGTCATCGAACACCCTCTCTTTATCCGTCTCGTTTAGTATCTCGTGGCGGTCGTTTTCGTAGAGCTTCAGGGTAACGTCATTTATTCCGGCAGCCTTGTACATTTCATATACCCTCTTTACGGCCTTGCCGAATTCGCCTACCGGGTCGCAATCCCCCGCTACCATGAGTATGGGCAGGTCTTTCGGTATTTTTTCAACATTCTCCTTACGATTTACGTAATATACTGTCTTGAGGAAGTCGTAATATGCCTTCAGGGTAAACTTGAAGGTGCATCTGGGCTCGGAATAGTAGAACCTCACTATTTCGGTATCCTTTGTGAGCCAGCTGTTTTCGGGGTGAGTACCGTCCATGTCGAACTTCTGAAAATCACCGGAAAAAAACAGCTTTTCCATAAAGGGGCTTCGGTATTTCCAGCCCTTGAACGCGGCAATGGCTTTACATACCGCCATGCCCAGCTTTGCTACGGCGTCGGGGTTCGCACCTGTGCCCATGATAACAGCGCCCGATAGTCCCCTTCCGTATACGCTGAGGTATCGTCTGAGAAGGTATGAGCCCATGCTGTGGCCCAGCATGAAGTAGGGCTTATCCGGCTCCTGAGACAGCGTTCTGAGTTTATTCATATCCCCTATTAATATCTCCGGGCTTTCGCCGTCCGCAAAATAGCCCCAATCCTCCGGCGTCTTTGCAGTTTTCCCGTGGCCAAGATGATCGTGACCGACTACCATATAGCCCTTATCCGCCAGGAATGCCGCGAAGGGTTCATACCGTTCTATGAACTCTATCATGCCGTGAGATATCTGAAATACCGCCCTGTAATCTCCGTTATCCGGCAGCCACCTTACGGCATGTACGTCCGTCTTTCCGTCGCCGGATAAAAATGTAAATTCCTGCTTTACCGCCATATTCTCTCCTTTACTTGGCCCAGCCCCTGCTGCGGCCTACCGCCTTGTGCCAGTTGTCCATGAGCCGCTCGCTCTCATTCTCCGCCATTTCCGGCTCGAAGGTATTGTCGCATATCCAACTCTTACGTATCTCCTCCCGGCCGCTCCATACGCCTGTGGCAAGGCCTGCGAGGTATGCAGCGCCCAGCGCCGTGGTCTCGCGTATCTTTGGGCGGTACACCTGTTTTTGCAGTATGTCCGCCTGAAACTGCATCAAAAAGCCATCCCGGCTGGCGCCGCCGTCAGCCCTGAGGCCCTTTAAAGGCAGCCCCGTATCAGCCTCCATTGCCAGCACAAGATCCGCAACCTGATAGGCTATGGACTCCTGGGCCGCCCGGATTATATGCTCCCGCTTTGTACCGCGGGTAATGCCTATTATGCTGCCGCGGGCGTACATGTCCCAATAGGGCGCGCCAAGTCCCGTAAATGCCGGCACAAGATACACGCCGCCATTATCCTTGACCTTTTGGGCATAATACTCCGCATCACGGCTCTCCGCAAAAAAGCGCATCTCGTCCCTGAGCCACTGTATCACCGCACCGCCCACGAATACCGATCCTTCAAGCGCGTACTCCACCTTGCCGTCAAGGCCTATGCCTATGGTGGTTATAAGGCCGTTTTTGCTCATGAAGGGCTTGTCGCCCGTATTCATCAGCAGAAAGCAGCCTGTGCCGTAGGTATTCTTTGCGTCGCCCGGTTTAAAGCAGGCCTGACCGAAAAGCGCCGCCTGCTGGTCGCCGGCTATTCCCGCTATGGGCACTTTACATCCCTGAAAATCCGTATAGCCGTATACCTCGCTGCAATAGCGCACCTCAGGCAGCATGGCCCGTGGAATATCCAGCGCCTTCAGCAGCGTATCGTCCCAGTCCAGCCTGTGTATATCGAACAGCATAGTGCGGGAAGCGTTGGTGTAATCCGTGACGTGCACCTTGCCGCCCGTGAGCTTCCAGAGAAGCCATGTGTCAACGGTGCCGAAGAGTATCTCGCCCCGTCTTGCCCGCTCCCTGGCGCCCTCCACCCGGTCCAGTATCCATTTTATCTTGCTGCCGGAAAAATAGGCGTCCGGCACAAGGCCGGTAACGTTCTTTATATGCGCTCCGAGTCCTTCCTTCAGCAAGCCGTCCACTATACCCGCCGTTCGCCTGCACTGCCAGACTATTGCATTATATATGGGCTTTCCGGTATTCCTGTCCCACAGCACCGTCGTCTCGCGCTGGTTGGTTATGCCTATTCCGGCGATCTCCTCCGCCGAAACTCCGGACTGCGCCACGGCCTCCATCATCACGCCGTACTGTGAGGACCATATCTCCATAGGGTCATGCTCTACCCAGCCCTCCTGAGGGTATATCTGGGTAAATTCCTTCTGACACACGCTTATCATGTTCTGATCCCGGTCAAAGAGTATGGCGCGGGAGCTGGTAGTTCCCTGATCCAAGGCCAGTATGTATTTTTTATCCATGGCAATTCCTCCGGCGGATATGTTTATGAATAAGAATATACAGATTATACCACAGCGGCGCCGTCAATGCAAAAAGAGCCGAAAAATCCGGCCCTTTTATCCCACTCGTCCAATATTCTACTGTTTATCCTCGTCAAACCACAGCTCTACCTTGAAAAGGTCGCCGTCCAGTGAAAGCTTCAGTTTCCCTTTCATAAGCTCTGTCAGGCTTTCCGCTATGCTGAGGCCCAGACCGCTGCCGCCCCTGCTTCTGGATTCGTCTCCCTGTACAAACCGCTCCAGCAGCTCTTCCACAGGTATATTCAGCTGCTGCTGTGATATATTCTTGAAGCTTACCACTGCCCTGCCGTTTTCCGTCCTCGCCTCAAGGTACGCCCTGGTGCCCGGCATGCCGTGCCTGCATATGTTTTGCAGTAAATTCTCTACCACCCGCCACAGCAGCCTGCCGTCCGCCCTTACGTATATATCCTCCTCAGGCATATTCACTACCGGCGTTATGTTTACAGCCTCCATGCGTTCGCCGTACTCAGCCGAGGACTGGCGCAGCAGCTCGGAAATATTTACCCGCTCCATGTTTACATTCAGAGCGCCGGACGAGGCCTTTGATGCGTCTATCAGGTCTTCCGTAAGCTTTTTGAGTTTTTTGCTCTGGCGGGCTATGGTATCTATATATTCCTTCGCCTTTTCGTCCTGTATGTCCTCCTTCTGCAGCAGGTCTATGTATGTGACTATGGAGGTAAGCGGCGTCTTCAGGTCGTGGCTCACGTTTGTTATAAGCTCTGTCTTGAACCGTTCGCTCTTCATGCGCTCGTTTACCGCTATGGCCATGCCCCGGCCTATGCTGTTGAGGTTCTCGCCGTGCTCGCGAAATTCGCGCTTCATGCCGGAGGTATCCACACAGTAGCTAAGGTCGCCGTTGGCCATAGCCTGCCCCGCCGCACTCAATGTGCGCATCTGCCTTATCATGTTAAGCAGGAGGTACAGTGCGCCGCCGTTTATGGCGAGCAGAATCAGGAATGTGAAAAAGCCTCCGCGGGTAAAAAATCTGTATGAGAGCAGTGCGTTAATCAGCAAGTATCCGGCAAAGGCCAGCGAGAACCGCCATGCCCCGCTTATGCTGCTCAGCATGCTGCTGGCGCCCATTCCCACGCCTGTGCAAAGCCTGTATATCAACGTGTTTTTGAACAGCGTACCGGTCTTTATGCGGGCTGCGGTGGTCATGCAAAGCGCCATAAATACCCCGGCAAGGCAGGCCATGATCAGCGCCGCCGCCACAGCCTTTACGGTGTTCAGCTCATATGCCACACATTCCACAAGCATAGCGCACAGGCCGGTTCCCAAGAGGATCGCCGAGGGCAGGTACAGGTCGTAAGGTATCTTATCCTGCCGCTGCGGCACGTATTCCTCCGTGCCGCTCTTATGGGCCGCGGAGCAGAGCAGGAACACGAAGCACCCAAGGGCAGTAATCCCCGCGATAAAGCCGTACACCATCATGCTGTTGCGGTTTTTGTAGGCGAACTCCTTAAATCCCGTCTTGTCTGTCATAATGGCATTTGTGCCGTCTATGGCATAGTCCCATTCGTCTCCCTCTGTGGTGAAGGTCACGTTCAGCCCTGTCTTGTACCACTCTTTGGAGTAGCAATATACCACACCTGCAATGCAGCAGGCCAAAATAGCTGTCATGACGCAGAATAGGCAGAATGCCACGGCCCGCGCCCAGAATTTATGGGTAAGGTTGTTATCCTTCATTTTTGCCTCCATTCAGCTTGTAGCCTTTGCCCCAGACCACCTTTAAATATCTCGGGTTGCCTGGATCTATCTCGAGCTTTTCCCGTATATGCCGTATGTGCACCGCTATGGTGCCCTCCGCTCCTATGGGCACGTCGTTCCATATCTTCTGATATATTTCTCTCGAGGAAAAAACCTTGCCCGGATTTTGCATCAAAAGCTTTAATATCTCATATTCCGTAGGGGTAAAAGAAACCGGCTCGCCGCAGAGCGTCACCTGCTTCGCATCGTCGTCCAGCTCTATATCGCCTACGCGCAAGGACTTGGGAGGCTGCAGCTTTATGCCGCCGAGATATGCATAGCGACGAAGCTGCGCCTTTACTCTTGCTATCACCTCCAGCGGATTGAAGGGTTTTGTGACGTAGTCGTCCGCCCCTACGGTAAGGCCCGCCACCTTGTCCATATCCTCGCCCTTGGCTGTGAGCAGTATCACCGGCACATTGCTTTCCTGTCTTATTCTTGCCGTAGCCGTCATTCCGTCCATGAGGGGCATCATTATGTCCATGAGCACAATGTGTATATCATCTGAGGCAAGCTTATCCAGCGCCTCCTTGCCGTTTGACGCCTCCAGCACGCCGTAGCCTTCGCCGTTTAAATATATCCTAAGGGCGTTTCTTATGTCCCTGTCGTCGTCACATACCAGAATGTTGTACATTCCCTCACCTCCACATACCAAAGGATAGCAGATAATACCTTAATAAAAAACCGGTAAAATCCTTAAGACTTTATTAAACCACAAAACAGCTCCAAATCAAAGGGCCTCCCTTAATTCCGGGAGGCCTCAGAGTGTCAAAAAAGTGGCTGAACGCCACTTTTTTGAGTTTTCTCATTCGGTGCTTGCGCCTATGGCGCGGCCAGCACCTCATGCAGGGAAAGCCTTGCTACGCAAGCGCCTTTTGCGGATTTGCCGCACATGTCGCCAAATCCGAATAAAGCCATAAGGGGCTGCGGCCCCTTATCAACCCCTGGGTTTTTCGACAGTCTCGGGCCTCCCTTAATTCCGGGAGGCCTTATGTCACTGTTTTCCGTATTTCGCATTTATATCCTTTACCGTCTGCTCATGGCGCGCTTCTTCCTGCGCCAGCTCGCCCTCCAGCTTTGCCCGCTCTGCCTCCAGCTCGCTTTTTACCTGTTCCAGCGCCTCGTAATACTCCGGGTCATCCGAGGGCTTCTCGAGCAGTATGTTTAAGCTTTGCCTGCATATCCCTATGCTTCTTTCGTACCGTGCGTTTATCTCCCTTTCCCGTTCATCGTGCCCGGCGTTTTCTGCAGCCAGCTCATCGCTGTACTTTTCTTCCAGTGCGTCCGGCGTGGGCTCCGGCGTGTTTGTAGGTCGAGGCGTCCACGTTGCGGCAGGCGTGGGTTTCGGCGTGGACAAGGGCGTTGGCAGAGGCGTAATAGCAGGCGTCGGCGTAGCTGTGGGCAGAGGCGTGGGGGTAACGTCGGGCAGCGCTGTAGGCTTTGCGCTTTTCTTTGGCCTTTGCTCCTGCTTTTCCTCGGCTTTCCCCACGCCGTCATATGTGACTTCCTCCGGGGCGTATACGGAATTTGCCTCATTACCGGTATCGGCGGGTATATGGTTTTGGCTCTGAGAAAGAACGCTCTCAGGCTGCCTGCCTGAATCCACCAACACTATTTCCACGTATTTATCATTATACGCACAGCCTGAAAACACCCCCAGCCCAGCGGCAATGCAAAAGGATAAAATTACTGCGTTTCTGAAGCTCATAATCTCCGTCCTCAATAAATGCGGCAAAATGATGAATAAATCGACATGTCATGTAAACGTTATTTACATGATATAACCTTTTGCTCCATAATTCAATTACAATTCCATAAAAATACCCCCTGCCGGTTAAAAAAGCAGGAGGCAAATGTGTTTTATCTTTTTTCGGTAAGCTTTCGGAGTATGTCGCCGGGCTTTAATTCCTGTTTGCAGCCTATATACAGCTTCTCCTTTGGATGCGGCGTACTCTGCACCCTTTCGCCAGCCTCGTTTGTTATGCCGCTCACCTTAAAGCTGCGGCCTATGTCGCCGGGGGAAAGTATGGAAAGCTCCTCGCCGTCATAAAACTTGTTGCGCTGAGCCACAAAAGCGGTCCCAGTCTTGCCGTCATAGGATATCACCACCGCGGCTATGGCTCCGTCCGCTACGTAACCGCCGCTGCGGGTCTCCTGACCTTCAGCGCCGGGATCGCCAAATGCAAAGCCGGTGGTATAGGGCCGATGGGACGCAAGTTCCAGCTCCCGCATCACGGAAGCGGGCACCTTATATTCCCTGCCCTCGTCGATGCTGCGCTTATACTCGTCAATGGCCATTCGGTAGGCGTTCACCACTGTGGCCACATAGGCGATGGACTTCATGCGGCCCTCTATCTTGAGGCTCATTATGCCTGCATCCACTATCTCCGGTATGTACTCTATGAGGCGCATATCCCGGGAGTTCATGATAAAGCTGCCGCGCTCGTCCTGCTCTATCGTAAAGTACTCGCCGTTTGAGCCCTTTTCCCTTAGTTCATACTGCCAGCGGCAGGGCTGGGCGCATTCGCCCCTGTTTGAGTCCCTGCCGTTTATGTAGTTACTCAGCAGGCATCTTCCGGAATAGGACACGCACATGGCGCCGTGGACGAACATCTCAAGCTCAAGGTCCTCAGGCAGTCTCTGCCGCATAGCCTTTATCTGCTTGATGGAAAGCTCCCTGGCAAGTATTATGCGCTTTACCCCCTGCTCGTACCAGAACAGCGCCGCCTCGGAATTCAAAGTGTTCGCCTGAGTACTCAAGTGCAGCGGCATATCCGGCACGCATTTACGTGCCACCCGTATCACGCCGGGGTCATTGACTATAAGCGCATCGGCGCCGGCAGTCCGGATGTTTGTCAGCAGCTCCGGCAGATCCTTAAGGTCCTCGTCCCGCGCGAATGCATTGCAGGCCACGTATACCTTGGCGTTCCTCCCGTGGGCGTATTCGCAGCCCGCCCTGAGCTGCTCCGGCGTAAAGTTATCGGCATAATTCCTCAGGCTCATGCTCTGCGCCCCAAGATATACCGCATCCGCACCGTAATCGATGGCCGTGGTCAGCCTTTCCATATTTCCGGCAGGAGCCAGAAGCTCAGGCATTGCTATCTTCATCAGCTGTTCTTATAAGCCTCCTTGTTTTTGAGGAAGTCCTCGTAGCTCTTGGAGAACACCAGCTTGCCGAAGTCCGGGTCATTGGCGTCCTGGGTGCGGGATTTCAGCACGAAGTACAGGTAACCCTCTCCCATGAAATCGCTGTCGGGATAAAGCGCAGCCTTTATAGCCGCAGCGCTTGGGTTGCATATGGGACCTATGGGCAGACCGTCTATGTTGTAGGTATTGTAGGGCGAGTTCACCGCCATCTGATCCGATGTATAGTCCAGCGTGTTTTCCGCATCGAGTATGTATTTCAGCGGGGCGTCGCTCTGGAGCTTCATACCGCTGTTAAGCCTGTTGTGGAATACCGCGGATACCTTATCAAAGTCGGCAGTCTTGGCCTCGCGCTCTATCATGGAGGCCATTGTCACAGCCTGATCGACCGTCATATTCAGCTCCTGCGCCCTGTCCATGTACTCGTCGCTGAATATCTCATTGAAGCGAATGAGCATTTTTGTTATCACGCTCTTCGCTGAGGCGTCGGCGTACACCTCATAGGTATCCGGGAAAAGATACCCCTCAAGCGCGTACTTGCGCTGATCCTTATCCGCGCTTTGCAGAATGCTGTTCACGAAGCTGTATTCAGAGAATGCCTCCCCGCTCCTGCATAGGCTCAGGAACTCCTCGGTGGAATCCAGTATGCCCTCTTCCACCAGCAATTCCGCTATATCCTCTACCTCCATGCCCTCGCGTATCTTTACGTTTACGGTCTTTCTCGCGGGGTTGCCGGTGCAGATTATGTCCACCATCTGGGCAATATCCATGTTGCGGCTCAATATATAGGTTCCCGCTTTAAGGGTGCTGGACTTGCCAGTGAAGTCAACATATATTTTGAATGCGGCCTTATTGTTTATAAGGCCCTTGTTGCCCTCTCCGCCAGCCTCGTAGAGTATCTTGGCTATGGTAGATGCGCCGCTGCCCTTTTCTATGGTAACGGTAACCGGCGTAGCGTCGTTCACGTCCACCGGGCGCACGAACTCGTCCAGGGCATAGTTTACGCCCGCGACGAGTATGGCAGAGCATACCGCTATGCTTATGCCGTATATCAGTATGGGTCTCAGCACATTCATGATCTTTCGGTGCCGCTGTCTTTTTCTTCGGGCGGCCTCCCGGTTTTCCCGTTCTTCCATGTGTTGAGCTTACTCCTCCAGCGCGCCGAGATCCACATCTATGGCCTCGGCGATTATCTTATATATGTCGCTTACCACTCTGTTGAGCCTGTATTCGGCAAACAGGAACGCGGATGCGTCCTGATTCAGCTGCAAAAGCTCGCCTATCTTCTGAAGGCGCTGCATCGTCTCATCATCCTTTTTACCGGACACCATTGCCGCCTGCGCCGCCAGCTGAAGCTTATGATACTCCTTTATAAGGGACGCCGTAGTATCGTTTTCAAAGGCCTTTTCCTTGGTGGTCTTATATTCCCTGAATTCGTTGCTCTCCTTCAGCAGCTTCGCAAGCTCGTTTGCCTTATCGTATACCATAGCAAATACCTCCGTTTAAAAAAATGTCTATATCTCTATTATTATGGGCATGACCATGGGTCTTCTCTTGGTACGCTCATAAAGGTAATTCTTTATGGAATTCCTTATGTCGTTCTTTATTGAGGACCAGCTGCTGCGGTGGTTTTTCTCAAACTGGGCGGCCTTGGCCTTAACGAGCTCCCTCGTCTCCTTTAGCAGTTCCTCCGAGTTTTTCTCATACACAAAGCCCCTCGAGAGTATCTCTGGCTGTGCCAGGAGTGCGCCGGTCTGCTTGTTAAGCGTAATGACTACTGTGAATATTCCGTCCTCAGAGAGCAGCTTTCTATCCCTTAGCACCACGTTGCCTATGTCGCCCACTCCGCTGCCGTCCACCATAACGCTGCCGGCGGTCACGCTGCCCGCTATGCGGCCCTTGTTTCGGGTGAGCTCTACTACGTCGCCTATTTCGGTAACGAATATGTCCTCCTCGGGTATCCCAAGATCCTCCGCCAGCTCTTTATGCTGGTAAAGATGCCGTGCCTCACCGTGTACGGGTATGAAAAACTTGGGCTTTGTCAGCGTCAGCATGAGCTTCAGTTCTTCCTTGCAGGCGTGGCCTGAGACGTGTACGTCCGCCATACGCTCGTATATGACCTTCGCGCCGTGCTGGTACAGCTGGTTTATCACCCTGCCCACGCTTTTCTCGTTGCCGGGTATGGATGAGGCCGAGATTATCACCATATCTCCCTTGCCTACGTTTACCTTATGGGAGGAATTGGCCATTCTGAACAGGCCGCTCATGGGTTCCCCCTGGGAGCCTGTGGTTATGACGCATATCTGGTCGTCCCTGTATTTTTTAAGCTGGCCTACCTCAACCACGCTCTCGTCCGGCAGCTGCAGATAGCCGAGCTCCTTGGCTATCTCTGCTATCTTTACCATGCTGCGGCCCTGGAAGCATACTACCCGTCCAAAGGATATTGCCACGTCCGCAATCTGCTGTATGCGGTATATGTTGGAGGCGAAAGTCGCCACTATCACGCGGCCCTTTGCCTTGTCGAAGCAGTGCTCAAAGGTCTTGCCTATACCCCGTTCAGAGGGTGTATGTCCTTCGTTCTCCACGTTGGTGCTGTCGCTCATGAGTGCAAGTACCCCGCGGGAGCCGTAATACGCAAGCCGCGCTATATCTATGGGTTCCCCGTCGATGGGCGTATAGTCCACCTTGAAGTCGCCGGTGTGTATCAGCGTGCCTATGGGGGTGTTTATGGCCAGCGCGCAGGCGCCCGCTATGGAGTGACTGGTCTTTATGAACTCCACGCTGAAGCAGCCCAGACGTATGGTATCTCCGGGGCTGACGCAGTTAAGGTCAGCATGGTCTACCTTTATCTCGGTCAGCTTCTGCTCTATGAGAGCTATGGTCAGCTTTGTGGCGTATACCGGCACATTGAGCTTTTGGAGGGCATAAGGCACCGCGCCTATGTGATCCTCATGGCCGTGGGTTATAAGTATGCCCCGTACGTTCGCCGCATTCTTTTCAATGTAAGTCATATCCGGTATGACTACATCTATTCCTGGCATCTCCTCATCCGGGAAGGACATTCCGCAGTCCACTATTATTATGTCGCTGCCGTATTCTATTACGGTCATGTTCTTGCCTATCTCCCCTACTCCGCCGAGGGGGATTATCTTCAGTTTCTTTGCAGTCTTTGCCAAATTATATCTTTTCCTTTCGTCTTTTACAGTTCTTAGGTAACTATATCCATATATTGCAATATGCATACTTGAACCAATTTTATCTTATATTATACTATCCTTATATTTTTACCACAAGCGGGCTATTTTGTAAACAATCCGGTAACTCTGTTATATCAGGCCATTTTAAACTTACCCTGATTCTTGTAAAGGCGCCGAACTTCGGGTATAATATATTGGTTGAAATTCTGTCATTGAGTATATTTGCGGAGATTAGCAATGGATATAAACACCCCCGGGTCTTCCGGCCGCACCCATGTCCGCCAGGACAGCCAGCCGGCACAGCATAAAAGAAAGAAAAAGAACCACTACCGCGCCATGAGCCGAAAGCTTCTGGTGCTGATATGCCTGTGCATAATGGGTCTTGGCGCAGTTCTGATACTTCGGCTGCACTATACCCACACCCCCAGCGCCAAGAAGCTCCACTCATACCTCAGCGGCGGCGCGTACCTCAGCGGCATAGTCATTGACGGCAAGAACGTATCCGGCATGACGCTGGACGAGGCCCGCAGCGAGATAGCCCCATTAGTAAACGAAGCTGCGAAAAACATAAACATACGCGTTTCCCACGGTTCAGACCTGTGGGTGTTCACCGCAGCGGATATGAAGGTATCCACCAACCTAGAGTATGCGTTGGCCGAAGCAATGCTGTACGGCCGGGGCGGCACCGGCGCCGCTAATAAGGACGCCAAGAAAGAACTCAAAGAAAACGGCAGGGAATTTGACGTGAGCTTCACGCCGGATATGGACGTGATAAGGGC
>ULRW01060895.1_pt1 | contig 13245 bp, 7 predicted proteins | sample 1955581 | NCBI WGS metagenome assembly ULRW01 (sample SAMEA4835687, study PRJEB28245) | human gut metagenome | biome: gut microbiome; material: fecal sample | place: Denmark | collected 2008 | reverse complement strand
GGCATCACGAGCCGCATCCCGGTCGATGAGGTCATCGACGCAATGGGCGAGATCGGTGACGCGCTCCCGACCACCCTGCGCGAGACCGGGCTCGGCGGTCTTGCGGGCACACCGACCGGGCGAAAGATCGCGCGCGAGGTCACGCAGGCCGGGCTCTGAGCGGCGTATACGAAACCTGCTGCACCGCCGATGCAGCAGGTTTTTGCACAAAAAGGCTTGACAGAAGCACAAAATGACGGCAATGTATATCTGAAATTATGAGACCGATCAGGCGTGACCCGCTTGGCGGGCAGAAAGGCGGAGCTATGGAATACAACAAACCCATTGCGGATATGTGCCCCGGCATGGATGTCGAGGGCTTTTACATCCTGCGCGCAGCGGCGCTCAAGACGACCAACAGCGGCAAGCCCTTTCTCAGCGGCACGATCTGTGACCGCACGGGCAGCGTCGAGATCAAGGTCTGGGACTACAGCGGCCCGATCGGCGCGCGCGCGGACGATGCCGGCCGCGTCGTGAAGATCCGCGGCAGCGTTTCGGAATACCGCGGTGCGCTGCAGGTGAGCGTGCACCGCATCCGCATGGCCGAGGCCACGGACACGTATGATAAATCTCTGCTCGTACCGACGGCACCGATCGACGCCGACGCTGCGCTCGCGGACGTGCAGCGGCTGGTCGCCTCGATCGCGGATGCGGACTACCGCAGCGTCGCCGAGACAATGCTCGCGCGCCACCTTGATGCGTTTCGCCGCATCCCGGCCGGAAAGACCGTTCACCACAGCTTCCTGTCCGGCCTTTTGATGCACACATACAACATGCTGCGTGCGGCGGATTTTCTCGCCGGGCTCTATCCGGAGGTCATCGACCGCAGCCTGCTGCTGACCGGCACACTGCTGCACGATTTTGCCAAGGAGCGGGAGTTCGTGTTTTCCGACCTCGGCATCGTGACGGAGTATTCCACCGCCGGGCAGCTGCTCGGTCATTTAGTCATGGGCGCGCAGGAGGTCGCGGACATCGCGCGCGAGCTTGCCATTGCCGAGGAAAAGTCCCTGCTGCTGCAGCATCTGCTGCTCTCGCACCACGGCGAGCCGGACTTCGGCGCGGCCGTGCGCCCCATGTGCGCCGAGGCGGAGCTGCTGTCGTACATCGACCTCATTGACAGCCGCATGGAGATCTATGCCGAGACGCTCCCGGGCGTGCCGGCAGGCGGCTTCAGCGGGCGTATTTTTGCGCTGGAAAAGAAGATCTATCACCACAACTGAGGAGCTTGCCCATGATGACCCTGCCGGCACAAGTGCATATGGCACTCGACCGTCTCAAGGCGGCGGGGTGGGAGGCCTTCGTCGTCGGCGGCGCGGTGCGCGATGCGCTGCGCGGCTGCGCGGCGGGGGACTGGGACATCACGACCAATGCCGAGCCGGAGCAGGTCGAGCAGGTCTTTTCCGGCGAGCGGCTCATCGAGACGGGGCTCCGGCACGGCACGGTGACCGTCCTGCTTGACGGTCTGCCGCTGGAGATCACGACCTACCGTGTCGACGGCGGCTACTCAGATCACCGGAGGCCGGACAGCGTGACGTTTACGCGCAGCCTGCGCGCCGATCTGCTGCGGCGCGATTTTACGATGAATGCGCTCGCTTATAATCCGCGCACGGGACTCGTGGATATCTGCGGCGGGGCGGAGGATCTCGCGCACGGCGTCGTACGCTGCGTGGGTGAGCCCGAGCGCCGCTTTCGTGAGGACGGGCTGCGCATTTTGCGTGCGCTGCGCTTTGCGTCCGTGCTCGGCTTCACCATCGAGCCGGAGACGGCGGCGGCCATCCACCGCTGCGCCGAGCTGCTGCGGTATCTTGCGGCGGAACGCGTGCTGAGCGAGCTGACAAAGCTGCTCTGCGGGCAGAATGCAGGCGCGGTGCTGCGGGAGTTTTCCGATGTGCTGGCCGTCCCCATCCCGGAGCTGCGGCCGATGTTCGGCTTTGCGCAGCACAACCCGCACCACGACCGGGACGTCTGGCAGCACACGGTCGCGGTCGTGGAGCACATCCCGCCCGAGCCGGTGCTGCGCTGGGCAGCGCTGCTGCACGATGTCGGAAAGCCGCCGTGCTTTTCGCTTGCCGATGACGGCGTCGGACACTTTTACGGTCACGCCGCCAAGAGCACGGAGCTTGCGGATGCGATCCTGACGCGGCTGCGTATGGATACGGCCGGGCGCACGCGCATCACGCAGCTCATCCGTTATCACGACCTGCCCATCGCGCCGGAAGCGAAGCCCGTCCGGCGGCTGATGCATAAGCTCGGCGTCGAGCCGGTACGGCAACTCTTCGCGCTGCACATCGCCGATACCTGCGGGCAGTCCGCCATCTGCGCCGGACGCGTGCAGACCTATCAGGAGGCCGGGCGCGTGCTCGATGCGCTGCTTGCGGCGGATGCCTGCTTTTCGCTCCGGGATCTCGCAGTCAACGGCAGCGACCTGCTTGCGCTCGGCCTGCGCGGACGGGCTGTGGGCGCGGCGCTGCAGGCGTGCCTGGACGCCGTCATGGATGAGCGGGTCGCAAATGAGCGGGAGGCGCTGCTGGCGTATGCGGCGGAAAATTTGCACCGCTTTGCAAATTCCTGACCGACAGGTCTTGAAAAATGTGGAGCGATGTTATAAGATGAAGGACAATATCTAATTACATTGTAATAGAATATGCGGAGAACAGGATAATGGAGCAGATTCGGTCGCGGAAAAATCAATACATCCTGCACCTGCGCGCACTGGCAAAGTCAGCGGATGCGCGCCGGGAGGCTGAGGAGTACGTCTGCGACGGCGAAAAGCTGCTGCGCGAGGCGCTGCAGTTCGGCGCGGAGGTCACGTCCGTGCTCTGGCGCGAGGCGGCGGCGTTTTCGCTGCCGGACGGTATCGCGCAGTACGCGGCGGATGCCGAGCTCGTCGAGTATGCCTCGCCGCTCATGCACTCGCCGGGTCCGGTCTTTACCGTGCGCATCCCGGCGATGCGCCTGCCGGAGCCGCTGCGCCGGGTCATCGTGCTCGAAGGGGTGCAGGATCCCGGCAATGTCGGCACGGTCATCCGCACGGCCAACGCCCTCGGCATGGATGCCGTGGTGCTCACCGGCGCGTGCGCCGATCTCTACGGTCCGAAGACCGTGCGCGCGGCGATGGGCGCGCTCTTCCGTCAGCCGGTGCTGACGCGCACGCTGGACGAGCTGATGCAGCTGCTGCGCGCTAACGGTCTCAAGCTCTACGGCGCGGCGCTGACGGACACGGCGCAGGATTTGCGGTGCGTGCCGCTCACGCCGGCAGCCGTGGCGATCGGCAGCGAGGGGCGCGGTCTGAGTGCGCAGCTGCTCGCGCAGTGCGATGGGCAGATCATCATCCCAATGCAGCCGGGCGCGGAGTCGCTCAATGCGGCGGTGGCCGCGGCGGTCGTCATGTGGGAGATCGCCCGCACCGAGACGTGAGGAGGGCGTGAGATGTCGCAGCTCAAATACTGGGTCTGGCTGTCCATGCGCTTCGGCGTGCGGCCGAAGGTGAAGCTCGCGCTTGTGGAGCACTTCGGCACGCCGCGCGATGTGTATTTTGCCACGGAGGCGGACTACCGCGTCCGTGCCTCGCTGCGCCCGGAGGAGCTGCGTCTGCTGCTGGATAAGGATCTGCATGAGGCCGAGCGCGCGCTCGCCATCTGCGACCGGGAGGATATCCGGGCCCTGACGATCCAGGACGCCGCCTATCCGCAGCGGCTGCTGCAGATCTATGACCCGCCGCTTGTGCTCTATGTGCGCGGCACACTGCCGCCGCTGGATGACCGCGCGGCCGTCGCCGTCGTCGGCACGCGCAGCGCCACGCCTTACGGGATGCGCACGGCGCACAAGCTCGGTTCGGAGATCGTGCGTCACGGCGGCATCGTGCTCTCCGGTCTCACCGCCGGCATCGACCGCTCTGCCGCCGAGGGTGCGCTGGACGCGGGCGGTGTCTGCGTGGGTGTGTCCGGCACGGCGATCAATCTGGATTTTGCGGGCGCGTGCACGCAGAGCGTCGCGCGCTGCGGCGCGGTCGTGAGCGAGTTTGCGCCGAATATGTCCGTGCCGCGCTTCGGCTTCCGCTTGCGCAACCGCATCACCTCCGGACTCGCCGTGGCGACGGTCGTGGTCGAGGCACCGGAGAAAAGCGGCGCGCTGCTCTTCGCCGAAGATGCGATCACACAGGGCAGGGAGGTCTTTGCCGTGCCCGGAAACGCCGATTCCCACGCCTCCGTCGGCAGCAACGCGCTGCTCAAGGACGGAGCGCGTCCGGCGACGTGTGCATGGGATGTGCTGGGCGATTTTCGCCGTATGTTTCCCGGCACGCTGCACGAGCGCATCGCGCCCGAACCCGAACCTGCAGCGCCGCAGGCCACGCCCGAGACGGGCGACGGCTTTGCACAGGTGCGCCGCCCGGTCGCGGAGAAAAGGATTGACAAGCCGCAGCCGGAGGCATATATTGACCTGGAAGCGCAGCTGCGATCGCTCACGACGGAGCAGCTGCAGATCGTCGCGGCGATTGATGCGCCCGCCACGCAGGTGGATCTCATCATTGCCAGGACCCGGCTGCCGGCGAGCAAGGTGCTCGCGGAGCTGACCGTGCTGCAGATCCGCGGCGTGGTCCGGCAGGAACCGGGCAAACGCTTTTCATTAAATATACGCGCAGGCACTGCGCAGGAATCATAAGGAGTTGGAACAGACCCGATGGCAAAAGCAAAAACGGATCTGGTGATCGTCGAGTCTCCGGCGAAGGCCAGAACAATCGAAAAATATCTGGGCAGCAACTATCAGGTCGTGGCCTCGATGGGCCATTTGCGCGACCTGCCCAAGAGCACGATGGGCGTCGATATTGACGGCGACTTCACGCCGCAGTATCTGCCCGTGAAGGATCGCGCCGACGTGATCGCCGACCTGAAAAAGCGCGCCAAATCTGCCGGAACCGTCTATCTCGCGACCGACCCTGACCGCGAGGGAGAGGCCATTTCGTGGCACCTGAAGGAGCTGCTGAATCTGCCGGACGATAAGGCCAAGCGCGTGACCTTCAACGAGATCACGAAGAAGGTCGTCACCGAGAGCATCCAGCACCCACGCGAGATCGATCAGGATCTGGTCGATGCGCAGCAGGCGCGCCGCGTGCTCGACCGCATTGTGGGCTACAAGCTCAGCCCGCTGCTCTGGCGCAAGGTCAAGCCCGGCCTGTCCGCCGGGCGCGTGCAGTCGGTGGCCACACGCATCGTGGTCGACCGCGAAAATGAGATCCGCGCCTTCCAGCCGCAGGAATACTGGCTGCTTGACGCGCTGCTTGACTGCGGCGCGGGCACGTTCAGTGCGCGCTTTTACGGCACGGCCGATAATAAGAAAATGGACGTCCCGGACGAGGCCACGGCCGACAAGATCATTGCCGCCGTGTCCGCCGAGCCGTTTCAGATCGCGAGCGTCAAGCGCGGCGAGAAGCAGCGCAGCCCCTCGCCCCCGTTCATCACCTCGACCCTGCAGCAGGAGGCTTCCCGCCGTCTGGGCATGACGCCGCGGCGCACCATGTCGGTCGCGCAGCAGCTGTATGAAGGCGTGGATATTACCGACCGCGGCACGATCGGTCTCATCACCTATATGCGTACCGACTCCCAGCGCCTGTCGGACGAGGCGCTCGCCTCGGCACAGGCGTTCATCGTCGAGCACTACGGCCCGGAGTATCATCCCGGCAAGCCGCGCACGTATAAGACCAAGGCCGGTGCGCAGGACGCGCATGAGGCCATTCGCCCGACGGATGTCACGCTCACGCCGGATCGTGTGCGCCACGACCTCACACCGGAGCAGTACCGTCTCTACCGGCTCATCTGGGGCCGCTTCACCGCCTGCCAGATGTCCAACGCCGTGTACGATAATGTTGTCGTGGATGCCGGCAGCGCGGGCTATCTCTTCCGCGCCAACTACTCCGAGCAGAAGTTTGCGGGCTACACTGCCGTGTACGAAGAGGCGAAGGATGAGGAGACGAGCGAGGTGCGCCGTCCGCTGCCGTCGCTCAAGCAGGGCGACGCCGTGGAGCTCAAGAACGTCACGAAAGAGCAGCAGTTCACCCAGCCGCCCGCCCGCTACACGGAGGCGACGCTTATCCGTGCGATGGAGGAAAAGGGCATCGGCCGCCCGTCGACGTATGCGCCGACGATCTCGACCATCCTCAGCCGCAACTATGTCGTCAAGGAGGGGCGCTATCTGCGCCCGACGAATCTCGGCATCGTCGTGACCGAGATGATGGAGGAGTATTTCCGCAACATCGTCGACCTGAAATTCACCGCCAACATGGAGACTGATCTCGACAAGATCGAGGCCGGAACCGTCGCGTGGAAGGACCTGCTGCGCGAGTATTATAAGGACTTTGACGCAAACCTCAACAACGCTGAGATCCAGCTTGAGGGCAAGCACCTCAAGGTGCCGGATGAGGAGTCGGACGAGGTCTGCCCGAACTGCGGGCGCAAGCTCGTGTACAAAAACGGCCGCTTTGGCCGCTTCCTTGCCTGCCCCGGCTACCCGGAGTGCAGCTTCACGATGCCCATCGTGGTCGAGATGCCCGGCAAGTGCCCGGCCTGCGGCGGCCGCCTGCTCAAGCGCACGTCCCGCAAGGGCTTTGCCTACTACGCCTGTGAGCGCGGACATGACTGCCCGGGTCACGGCGAAGGCGAGGGCGGCGAGAACATTCAGGGCTTCATGACGTGGGACGTGCCGACAAAGGACTACTGCCCCGAGTGCGGCAAGACCATGTTCAAGCGCGCCGGCAAGGGCGCCAACAAGCCGTTTTGCATCAACCCCGAGTGCCCGAACTATCTGCCGCCGGATAAGCGCGGCTATAAGCGCAAGCCGAAGCCGGCAGACGATGCGGAGACGGCCAAGACCGAGCCTGAGACCGCCGAGGCGGCCGCCGAAAAGAAGCCGGCTGCCAAGAAAGCGCCCGCCAAAAAGCCTGCCGCGAAGAAAGCGGCGGCCAAGAAGCCGGCTGCGAAAAAGCCCGCCGCAAAGAAGCCGACTGCAAAAAAGACGGCAAAACCCAAGGAAGAAGCATAAGTAGGAAACATAATTGGAAAGGCGGCCTGATCACGGCCGCCTTTTTTGAGGAGGAACGCTATGACCCCAGTGACCGTGATCGGTGCGGGCCTGGCGGGATGCGAGTGCGCGTGGCAGCTGGCCGGGCGCGGCATCCCGGTGCGCCTGATCGAGATGAAACCCCAGAAAATGTCCCCCGCACACATTTCGGAAAACTTTGCGGAGCTCGTCTGCTCCAACTCGCTGCGCAGCGATGAGCTTACCAATGCCGTCGGTCTGCTCAAGGAGGAGCTGCGGCGGCTCGATTCCGTCGTGCTCGCCAGCGCGGATCATAACCGTGTCGCCGCCGGCGGCGCGCTCGCCGTCGACCGTGGGGCTTTCGCCCGCGAGATCACGGAGCGCATCTGCGCGCACCCGAACATCACCGTCGAGCGCGCGGAGGCGACCGCCATCCCCGAGGGCGAGGTCGTCATTGCGACCGGTCCGCTCACGAGTGATGCCATGGCCGAGGAAATCCAGCGCCTGTGCCCGGAGTTCGACCTGCATTTTTATGATGCCGTTGCGCCCATCGTCACGCTTGAGAGCGTGGACATGGACAGCGCCTTTTTCGCCAGCCGCTATGATAAGGGCACGGCGGACTACGTCAACTGCCCCATGGATCAGGCGGAGTATACCGCCTTCGTTCAGGAGCTGCGCACCGCCAAGGAGGCACCCGTGCACGGTTTTGATGACGGCGCGGTCTTTGAGGGCTGTATGCCGGTCGAGGTCATGGCCCGCCGCGGCGAGGATACGCTGCGCTACGGCCCGCTTAAGCCGGTTGGCCTGCGTGACCCGCGCACCGGGCGAGATAATTATGCCGTCGTGCAGCTGCGGCGCGACAACGCCGAGGGCACGCTGTATAACATCGTCGGCTTTCAGACGCATCTGACGTTTGGCGAGCAAAAGCGCGTCTTTTCCATGATCCCCGCGCTGCGGGAGGCGGAGTTTGTGCGCTACGGCGTCATGCACCGCAACACCTATTTAAATTCCCCGCAGATGCTCGACCGGTACTATCGCCTCCGCAGAGAGCCGCGCATCCGCTTTGCCGGACAGATGACCGGCGTTGAGGGCTATGTGGAGTCGTGCGCGTCCGGCGCGCTCGTCGGCATCGAGACGGCTGCGCAGGTGCTCGGTCTGCCGCCTGTCGATTTCCCGCAGGAGACGGCCATCGGTGCGCTGTCGCTGTACATTTCCGGCGGCAGTGTCGGCGATTTTCAACCTATGAACATCAACTTCGGCATCATCACGCCGCTCGATCACCGCGTGCGCGGCAAGCGCAACAAGAATGCGGAGATCTCGGCGCGCAGCCTGCAGATTCTGGACGGGCTGAAACAAAAGGAGGTTTTTCATCTATGAGAATACTTGTGGACGCAATGGGCGGCGACCTTGCCCCGGATGAGATCGTGAAGGGTGCGGTGCACGCGCAGCAGGAGCTGGGCGCGGAGATCGTGCTCGTCGGCCAGCGCGCCGCCATCGAGACCTGCCTGCGCAACGAGCAGGCCGAGCTCGAGATCATTGACGCGAGCGAGGTCATCACCATGGACGATGACCCCAGCACGGCGACCCGCCGCAAGAAGGATGCTTCCATGACGGTCGCGCTCAACCTGCTGCGTGACGGCAAGGGCGATGCGGTCGTCTCCGCCGGCAGCACCGGCGCACTGCTCACGGGCGCGACGCTCATCGTCAAGCGCATCCACGGCATCCGCCGCGCGGCGCTTGCCCCCGTGCTGCCCAACGGCGACGCGGGCGTCATGCTCATCGATTGTGGCGCGAACGCCGACTGCACGCCGGAGTACCTGCTGCAGTTCGCCTATATGGGCAGCTACTATGCCCGCACCATGCTCGGCATCGCGGCGCCGCGTGTCGGTCTGCTCAGCAACGGCACTGAGGATCACAAGGGTGCGCAGCTCCAGCATGAGACCTTCCCGCTGCTCAAGGCGGCGGATGCCGCCGGGCGTATCCGCTTCATCGGCAATGTCGAGGCCTCACAGGTCTTTAACGGCGATGTGGACGTCGTCGTCACCGACGGCTTCACCGGCAACGTCCTGCTCAAGGGTATTGAGGGCAGCATCAAGTACATGACGCGCCAGCTCAAGGGCATCTTCATGAAAAACTTCAAGACCAAACTGGCGGCGCTCGCCATCAAGGACGAGTTCAAGGCGCTCAAGGCCTCTCTCGACCCGAACGAGGTCGGCGGCACGGCCATGCTCGGCATCAGCAAGCCCGTCATCAAGGCGCACGGCTCGTCGGATGCGCGCGCGATCTATAACGCCATCCGTCAGGCGATCTCGTTTGTCGACTCCGGCATCATCGACGACATCACGGCCAACATTTCCTATATGCGTGTGGACAAGCACGCGGCAAAGGAGCTGGGCTGATGGAGGCACTGGAGGCTCGTCTGGGCTATACATTCCGTGACCGGTCGCTGCTGGAGAATGCGCTCATGCACAGCTCTTACGCCAATGAAAACCGTGCGCGCGGCTATACCAGCAACGAGCGGCTCGAGTTTCTGGGTGACTCCGTGCTCGGCATGGTCACGGCGACACGGCTCTATCAGCTCTATCCCGACATGCCGGAGGGGAAGATGAGCCGCCTGCGCGCCGAGCTCGTGTGCGAGCAGGCACTGCACGGCGTGGCGTGCGCACTGCATCTGGGCGATTATATCCGCCTTGGCCACGGGGAGGAGCGCAGCGGCGGACGCGAGCGCCCGTCCATCCTCGCCGATGCGGTAGAGGCGGTCATCGCCGCCATGTACCTCGACGGCGGGCTGGAGCCTGCGCAGCGCTTTATCCTCGCGCACATCCTTAACGGTCTGGCCGAGGGGGAGATCCACCACGTCGCAGACTATAAGACCGAGCTGCAGGAGCGCGTGCAGCGCCGCGCCGGACAGACGCTCTCTTATACCGTCTGCGCCGAGAGCGGTCCGGATCACAACAAGACGTTCACCATGGCCGTGCTGCTCAATGGCAGCGAGATCGGCCGCGGCACAGGGCGCACCAAAAAGGAGGCGGAGCAGTCCGCCGCCCGCTGCGCGCTCGAAACGCTGAGCGAATAACGGCAAACAGCCGCCTGCAAAAACAGGCGGCTGCATTTTTTCATATCTGAAAAAATGCACTCCTGCCGTTGCAAAATGGCATTTTTGGCGGTATACTCTACTTTGTATTATTTTCATTTGAGATACCGGCGGCGCTCCTGCGCGGGGCTTTGCCGGGTATGCGAGGGATTTTGTGTACTTAAAAGCATTGGAGATTCAGGGCTTCAAGTCCTTTCCGGACAAGACGCGCCTGAATTTTGACCAGGAGATCACGGCGATCGTCGGTCCGAACGGGAGCGGCAAGTCGAACATATCGGATGCCATCCTGTGGGTCATGGGCGAGCAGCGCACGAAGACGCTGCGCGGTGGCAAGATGGAGGACGTCATCTTCGGCGGCACGGAAAAGCGCAGCCCCATGGGTTTTGCACAGGTGTCGCTCATTCTCGATAACAGCACCGGTATCTTCGACACCGAAAACACCGAGGTCATGATCACCCGCCGCTATTACCGCAGCGGCGAGAGCGAATATTCCATCAACCGCGAGCCCTGCCGCCTGCGCGACATTAACGAGCTGCTTATGGACACCGGTCTCGGCCGCGACGGGTACTCGATCATCGGGCAGGGGCGCATTGCAGAGATCGTCTCCGGCAAGAGCAATGAGCGCCGCGAGATCTTTGAGGAGGCGGCCGGCATCTCGCGCTACCGCTACCGCAAGGAGGAGTCGGAGCGCAAGCTTGCCCGCACGGAGGAAAACCTTCTGCGCATCAACGACAAGGTCGATGAGCTGGAACTGCAGGTCGAGCCCCTGCGCAAGCAGGCCGAGACGGCGAAGAAGTATCTGCACCTGCGTGACGAGCTCAAGAGCGCCGAGGTCTCCGTCTGGATGGAGACGCTCGACCGGCTGCACGCGCAGGCCGAGACCGTGAACCACGACTATCAGACCGCGAAGGAAAACCTTGCCGGCGCGCAGCGCGAGCTCGAGCAGCTCTATGCAGCGTCGGAGAACATCGCGCAGAAAATGCGCGAGAAGGATCTGGAGTCCGAGCGCACGCGCGAGCAGATCTCCGAGGCGGAGAGCGCCGCCGCCGAGTGCGAGAGCGCCGCGGCTGTGGTGCGCACGAACCTGCAAAACAGCGCCGACAGCATCGCGCGCCTGCGCGTGGAGGTGTCCGAGCAGGCGGATCGCGCCAGCGCTCTGCAGGCGCAGATCGACGCGCAGCAGCAGCGTTTGGAGCAGATCGAGCGCGAGAAAGCGCAGCACGCGCAGCAGATCGACACCGTGCTCGAGGACATTGAGCGCAACGCCGCATCCTCCGGCGAGGCCGAGCGCGCGTATACGGAGCTGCTCGCCCGGGAGAGCGCGCAGAGCAGCGCACTGGCCGAGTGCCGCACGCGCATCACGCTCCTGGCCGACAAATCGCAGGAGCTGCTCGATCAGGAAAACGCCATCGTCACCGCCGCTGCGGAGGCGGCAGAGCGTCTGGCCGCGCTAGAGGCACAGGCGCAGGAAAAGCAGACCGCGCAGCAGCAGGCGCAGTCCGCCTGCGACGCGCTGCGCACGCAGCAGAGAGAAAAAACACAGCATCTTTCCGCCTGTGAGCAGGCGCTGGCAAAGCAGCAGGAGCGGCTGTCCGCTCTGACGGTCGACCTGCGCAGCACCGAATCGCGCATCCGTATGCTCACCGAGATGGAAAAGGACTTTGAGGGCTACAACCGCGCGGTCAAAGCCGTTATGCACGCGGCCGAAAAGGGGACGCTGCGCGGCGTGCGCGGTCCGGTGGCAAACCTCATCAAGACCGGCGACCGCTACGCCCTCGCCATTGAGACGGCGCTCGGCGCGGCGGCGCAGAACATCGTCGTCGAGACGCAGAGCTGCGGCGCACAGGCCATCGAGCTGCTGCGCCGGCGCGATACCGGCCGTGCGACATTCCTGCCGCTCGATACCATCCGACCCATGCACCTAAACAGCGTGCCGGATCAGGAACCGGGCTATGTCGGCGTGGCCGACACGCTTGTCACCTGCGCGGCCGCTTACCGCGATATCGTCAGCAATCTCCTCGGCCGCACCGTCGTCGCCGAGACGATGAAAGATGCTATCACCATCTCCAGGCGCTATGACCACCGCTACCGCATCGTCACGCTTGACGGGCAGCTCGTCAACGCCGGCGGCTCACTCACCGGCGGCAGCGCCGCCAAGGGCAGCGGCATCCTGTCGCGTGCCAACGAGCTCAAGCGTCTGCGTGAGACGCTGGACGCGCTCACGCTCGAAAAGCAGCAGTGCGCGCTTGAGCTCGAGGATGCGCAGGCGGCGCTCGATGCGGCGCACGCACAGCTCGACACCGCACAGGCACAGCTGGAGCAGGCGGTCGAGACACTGCACAGGGCGCAGAGCGAGGCGGCACAGGTCGTGCTGCTCCAAAACGCCGCACAGGAGACCATTGCGGGGCAAAATGCGTCCATTGACGCCTGCCGCGCGCAGCAAAAGACGAATCAGGAGCGCATCGCCGCTGCCCGCGCCGATGCAGCCTCGGCGGAGGAGACGCTTGCACAGCTTCGCGCCGAACGCGATCAGAGCGAGCTCGGCCGCGGTGCGTTTGACCGCCGCCGGCAGGAGCTGGCCGACCGGCTGGCCGGGCTGCGGGCGGAGACGGCGTCGCTCGAGGCTGAGCGCGAGACCATCCTGCGCACCACGCAGCAGATCCATGAGCTGTTCGAGGAGATGGCCGGTGACCGCAAGGCGCGCCTTGACCAGATCGCGCAGGCGGAGACCGGTACGCAGCAGCTGCAGCAGACGCTGCAAATGCACGAGCGCCGTCTGGCCGAATTGCACCAGCGCGCCGAGACGCTGCGCGGTGAGCTCGCCGCGTGCAGCAGCCGCAAGCTGGAGCTGGAGGGACAGCGCACGCGCACCGACCGCGATGCGCAGGCGCGCAACCGCGACCTGCTGGATATGCAGGGGCTCGTGTCGCGCTTTGAGCAGAAAAAGCTCTCGGCCGACATGGAGGAAAAGCAGATCCTCGACAAGCTCTGGGACAATTACGAGCTCAGCCGCACGGCGGCCGAGGCGCTGCGCCAGCCGATCGAGAATATGACCAAGGCCAGCCGCCGCATCGCCGAGC
>ULRW01058196.1_pt1 | contig 13387 bp, 8 predicted proteins | sample 1955581 | NCBI WGS metagenome assembly ULRW01 (sample SAMEA4835687, study PRJEB28245) | human gut metagenome | biome: gut microbiome; material: fecal sample | place: Denmark | collected 2008 | reverse complement strand
GTCGTGTAGAGTTGGCTTTCGAAGGTCATCGCTTTTGGGATGTTCGTCGTTGGAAGGATCTGGACGAGACAGCTGATATTTATGGCGTTAAGGTAGTGAAGAATGGTGATGACTTTGAATATACCAAATTCTTATTGGAATCACGTACCATAACAGACAATTTATATTTCTATCCGATTGCTAATACAGAACGGTTCAAGAATCCCAATTTGGGACAGAATCCGGGTTGGTAATAATCGTCTGGACAGGTAATAAGATTGTTTAAAGTAGGTTACACAGATGGACATGAATTGAAAAATGGTGTGGAAGTCTGTGTAACCTTATTTTTTATCAGATTTGCAAATTTGTAGTGAGGATTGATACCATGAAAACTTTGAGATTTATTTTAGTTGTCTGCTTTAGTCTGTTTTCTGCCCTGATCCAGGCGCAAACATTGCGGACGGAAGTTTTTGATTTGCTGAATTTGGATTATCCCGGATTGGAGAAAGTGAAAGATGCCTGTGGAAGACAACAATGGAAAGAGGCCGCTGAGCTTTTGCTGGATTATTACAGAAACCGTTCCGGAATAGCTTATCCTGATTTGGACTTAGAACATATCAAAGCTTCGAAAAAAGACTGGCAATGGGCCGATGATGCATTGGAGCATACCTTTTTTGTACACGAAGGATATCAGCCTTCTTTCAATTATGGCAAAGATATAGATTGGCAGTATTGGCCGGTGAAAGATAATGAATTGCGCTGGCAATTGCATCGTCACAAGTGGTTTACACCTATGGGAAAGGTATATCGGGTATCTGGAGATGAGAAATATGCCCGTGAATGGGTGTTTCAATATATGGACTGGATTAAAAAGAATCCTTTAATTGAAATAAACGATGATGATTTTCAGCAAGTCATTGAAGGTAATCTGAAAGGAGATAAAGAGAATATGCGTTATGCCTGGCGACCGCTGGAAGTCAGTCACCGCATACAGGATCAGATACCTCAGTTTTTGCTTTTTAATTCGTCGAAGTTCTTTACTCCGGAGTTCCTGACAGAATTTCTGGTGAATTATCATCGTCATGCCGCTCATATATTGAAGCATTACACCAAACAAGGCAATCATTTATTGTTTGAAGCACAGCGTATGGTATATGCAGGTACCTTTTTCCCGGAGCTGAAAGATGCGGAGAAGTGGAGAAAAAGCGGTATTGAAGTGCTGAACCGGGAAATAAAGAAACAGGTATATGCCGATGGAGGGCAGTTTGAACTGGATCCTCATTATCATCTGGCGGCCATTAATATCTTTTGTAAAGCACTTCGCATGGCCGATGTAAACGGATTCCGCCAGGAGTTTCCGGAAGAATATGCGCAGACAATAAAAAATATGATTGAGTTCTATTCGAATATTTGTTTCCCTGATTATACAAACCCTTGTTTCAGTGATGCAAAGTTGGGGGAACGTTCTGGAGAAATCCGAAATTATAAAGAATGGCTTCAGCTATTTCCCGATTGCGAATGGATTCGTTTTTATGCAACCGAAGGGCGTGAAGGAACTCCTTTACCTTACTTGTCTCATGCGGCAAAGAAATCTGGCTTCTTTACGTTTAGAACTGGTTGGAAACAAGATGCTACGGTAATGGTTGTAAAAGCCGGACCCAAGGGAGAATGGCATTGTCAGCCCGATAATGGCACTTTCGAACTTTGGGTGAATGGTCGTAATCTTTTTCCGGACAGTGGTTCGTATATCTATGCCGGACATGGTGAAGTGATGAAGCTTCGAAACTGGTTCCGACGGACAGCTTCGCACAATACACTGACACTTGATGGCAAGAATCTGGAAACAACGCAGTCGGTTACAAAACTTTGGAAGCCGGAAGGCGATGTGCAGATTCTGGTGACAGAGAATCCAAGTTATGCCGACCTGAAACATCGGCGGACGGTCTTTTTTGTCGATCAGAAGTTTTTTGTGATTGTAGATGAAGCGGTGGGTACAGCCACTGGCACAGTGAATCTGAACTATCATTTGGCTGAAGGAGAAGTTTCTATAAACAAGGCTGATTTTGCGATTACAACGTCTTACGAAGGGGATAGCAATGTAAAGTTGCAGTGCTTTCCTGAGCAAAAAGCCGTGATGAACGAAGTGGAAGGATGGCGTTCTACTGCCTATCGGAAGCGGGTACCTCGTAAAGCTGTTACGCTGGATGTTGAAAAGAAAGGGAAAGATGCAGTGCGCTATATCTCTGTTATTTATCCGGTGAAGAACGCTGATAACGCCCCGAAAATATATGCATCTTTTTCGAACAAACATTTTCAGGAGGATGGTGTAGAGGTTACAGTAATGATTGACGGGAAAAAGTTTAACTTAGCTGCCAATTTACAAAAGTGATGAAATAAAACTATGGATGTTTTTTAATAAATAGAAGAATATGGAGTTTTGTTTTGATAAAATAAAATGGGGACTTCCTTTTACATTTGCTGTTGGAGTATTTACGCAGGCATTCGGACAGGAACAACGACCAAACCTGGTGTACATATTTGCAGATCAATATCGGCTGAATGCATTGAGTTTATGGAGCAATCCGGCATATCGTAATGTTTTGAGTACCGTGGGCGATCCTGTTCATACGCCCAATTTGGACCGTTTGGCTAAACAGGGCGTTGTCTTTAGTCGTGCCTGTAGTACTTGCCCTTTAAGCAGTCCTCATCGTGCCATGTTAATGACAGGAATGTTCCCTGAGAAAAATGGGGTAGATACAAATTGTTTTAAAGGGAAAAAGCAAGGCATTCCAGACAGTATTGTTTGTTTTACAGACGTGCTGGCAGCATCGGGATATGAGACTGCTTACGTAGGCAAAACGCATTGGCACCGTACCGAACCTTTATTCGATAAAAAAGGAAATTATGTGGGTACTACAGAAGAGCCAGGAGGACATTATACCTATAATTATGATACTTACATTCCTGAAGGAAGAGGTCGTAAAAGTAATAAGTTCTGGTTCCAGCAGTTGAGGGATAATCATTTCAATGCAGTGGCCTATTCCAACCGTCCGGAATTGGTCGGAGGGAAGAAGGATGGAGAGGCTTATTTTTATCACCGTTTTACTTCGGAAGTTGAGGCTGATGTTGTAATTAAGTATCTGAAAAACCGTGAAGGGGAACGGGATTCGTCTAAACCTTTCAGCCTGTTTTGGAGTTTGAATCCTCCTCATACACCCTATTCCAGTGTAAACGATTGCCGGGAAGAGGTCTTTAATAAATATTATAAGGACTTAGGTTCTAAGGAATTGTTGCTTCGTCCCAATGTAGAGTATGGCGAAGGCAAACAAGCGAAAAATTTGGAGAGGTTATCACTGGAAGCCAAGGTTTATTTTTCATTGGTTAAATGTATCGATGATGAGATTGGCCGGGTTCTGAATGCTTTGGATGAGGAGGGACTGACTGATAATACATTGGTGATATTTGCTGCTGATCATGGAGAAATGATGGGAAGCCATGGTAGAATGGCCAAAGGTGTGATCTATGATGAGGCTTTGCTGGTTCCATTCATAATGCGTTACCCGGCGCAGCTGAAACCGCAAATAAATGATTTGATGATAGGAGCACAGGACATTATGCCAACTTTGTTGGGCATGCTGGGACTGGCTGATCGACTTCCTGATACGGTGAAAGGGAAAAATTACTCTCAGGGCATTCTTACCGGTGATTTTGGTAGCGTTCAGAAGCCTCAGTCTTCTTTCTACTTTATGCTGAAAGAGAAAGGAGTGCGTACCGACCGTTATTCTTATGTGGTACAAAAGGATGGCAATTATCTGTTGTTCGATAATATAAAAGATCCTTATCAGCAGACTTCGCTGACACTGGAAGAGATTCCTGAAAAACAGGCTGAGTTTTTAAAAACAGAATTGGGCAATTGGTTAAAAGTATCGGAAGATACATGGGCCAAGGAGAGAAAATTTACTAATAGGATTAATTATTAATAGGATGGGGCTATGAATTTGAGATCGATATTACGTGTTTTTGTTATTTCCTGCTGTTCACTTTCATTGCATGCACAGTCTGTTTGGGATAGAAATCATCTGACGGATGTCAAGCAGTCGGTGCAGGATGCTTATTATGCCGCTTCGCTGCAGGAACTGAAAACGCAAGCGGATGGATATTTAAAGATCGGAGCCGACACTGTGGATACACAACAATCGTTATCCGGAGTTGAATGTGAATCTTCATGTAAGCGGGTGGAGATGATTTCCGATCGAATCACAACATTGGCTTTGGCATACTTTTTTAATGAGGAAGAAATTTATGCTCAAAAGGCTGTTGAGCTGATACGGACGAATTTCCTGGATAAGAATACCCGGATGACTCCGGACAATTTTGATGTACTCGAAACCTATCCGTTCATTGAAATGCTGGATGCTGTACAGTTGCTCGAAGCTTCCAGCCAGCTGACTTCCAAAGATGCTAAGAGGTTGAAAGCCTGGTTCGCTGATTTACTGGACGGTATGCAAGCCTCTTCACAAGAAGTGGATGCGAAGGTATGGGCCGGCCATCGGGGAACGGCTTACGATGCGCAAGTCATAGCTTATGCCTTATATATAGGTAAAAAGGAAGTGGCTGATAAAGTGATAGAATCAATTCCTGCCAAACGTATTTTCAAGCAGATAGAGCCGTCGGGGAAACAACCTTATGAACTGGAGTGTAAACACTCTTTTGATGCTTCACAGCGTAATCTGCATTATTTGATTGATATCTGTCTGATGGCCAAGCATCGGGGATTGCAGATTGATGGCCTTGAGTCATCGGACGGGCGTAGCCTTTACGATGCGATGGATTATCTGGCACAATTTGCCGGAAAAGATGTAAGTGAATGGCCTTATCGACAAGACGATGGATGGGATTGTACGCAACAAAAGTTGTATCAGGACCTTTATCGGGCAGCCGTATATCTTGACACCAACCGTAGAGGGTACTTGAAGGTATATGATACACATCGGATAATTGACTGGAAAGACCGTTTTAATTTGTTGTATGCGGTTCCTTCGTCCGTGGATAATGCTTTTGCTTTTGCTTGCCGGCAGTTGGATTTTGCTATTGCTGCGACCAACAAGGCAAAGAAACAGAAAGATAATATCTGTAAAAGGAAAGTGATGCCGCGTAGTATTGCCAAGGATGGATCGTTGGCATTGGTATCGCCTTACGACTGGTGCTCAGGGTTCTTTCCGGGCAGTTTGTGGCATGTTTATGCTTATACGAACAACGATTATTGGCGTCAGCAGGCCATCAGTTTCACTTGGCCACTGGAAGAAGTGAAGCGTTATAAGGGTACGCACGATCTGGGCTTTATGGTGAATAACAGTTTCGGAAAGGCTTATCAGTGGACAGGAGAACGTTCTTATAAGGATGTGGTGATACAGGCTGCTAAGACTTTGGTTTCGCGTTACGATGATCGTGTGAAGTGTATACGTTCCTGGGACTTCAACCGGGATCGTTGGAAGTATCCTGTCATTATAGATAATATGATGAATCTGGAAATGCTGTTCAGCGCTACTCAGCTGACGGGTGATTCTCTTTACTGGAGAGTGGCCGTGAACCATGCCAATACAACGATGAAGAACCATTTCCGTAGCGATTATTCTTCCTATCATGTAGTGGATTATGATCCGGCTACAGGTGCAGCCCGTATGAAGTGTACCTATCAGGGCTATTCGGATGATTCGTTCTGGAGCCGTGGACAGGGTTGGGGACTGTATGGATATACTCTGTGCTACCGCTTTACGAAAGAGACTGTTTATTTACGCCAGGCCGAGGCTATTGCCGATTTCATATTGTCTTGGTCCAATATGCCCGAAGACGGTGTGCCTTACTGGGATATGAAAGCTCCCGGCATTCCTGATGTTCCTCGTGATGCTTCGGCTGCTGCGATCATAGCTTCAGGCTTGTACGAACTTTCGGAGTATGCCGATATGGAGAAAGGCAAGAAGTATAAGGCTGCAGCCGATAAGATAATTGATAGTCTGAACCGATCTTATCAGTCGGAATACGGGGCAAACTATGGCTTCCTGCTTTTGCATTCCACCGGTTCTGCTCCTCACGAGAGCGAAGTGGATGTACCTCTTTCGTACGCCGATTATTATTATTTAGAGGCATTGTGGCGTAAGCGTAGTTTGGACAACTAAAGCTGGCTGCATGCCGTTTTCTTAAAAATCAAAACTTTGGTATTATGTTCTATCCTTCCTTCTTCTATCGTAAACCCTCCCGGGCAGTCTTGCTGGCTGCTTCGTGTCTGTCCGTATCTGCCTTGCAGGCTCAGGAAAAACAAAATGTGCTGTTCATCGTGGTAGATGATTTGCGTCCGGAGCTGGGATGCTATGGTAGCGATGTGGCCATTACACCTCATCTTGACAAGTTGGCAGAGCAGTCGGTAGTCTTCCAGAAGGCTTATTGCAACGTACCGGTGAGCGGAGCTTCCCGCTCCAGTTTACTGACGGGAGTATATCCCGATATTGCCGAGGGTCGTTTTGTGGATGCTGAAACCCGTTCGGAGGAAGATCTTCCCGGCGTGGTCACTTTGCCGTTGGCGTTTAAGAATGCCGGGTATTATACGCTTTCCCTTGGCAAGGTGTTCCATCATTTCGATGATCGGACAGACAGTTGGAGCGAATCGCCTTGGATTGTGAGTCCGGCCAGTGGCGACTGGGCTTTGTACAACAAGTGGAATGTATGGAAGACGGAAATTCCTGAAGCCGAACTTCATCCGCAAAGTCATCGTGGCCCCTATTGCGAAGCGGCCGATGTGCCCGACAGTTGCTACGAAGACAATCAGATAGCCCGTAAAGCGGTGGCCGAGTTGAATCGTCTGAAAGAGATGGACCGTCCGTTTTTCCTGGCTGTCGGATTCCGTAAGCCTCATTTGCCGTTCATCGCTCCAAAGAAATACTGGGATCTGTATCGGAGGGAGGACATCAAGATTGCCGATAACCGCTACCGTCCCGAGGGCTTGTCCGAGCAGGTGCAAGGTTCCAGGGAGATATTCCAGTATACACGGGTGACCGATACTTCGGCCGAGGACTTCCATCACGAGGCCTGTCATGCCTATTATGCTTGTGTCAGTTTTGTCGATGCACAAATCGGACTGGTATTGGATGAACTGGAGCGGTTGGGACTGGCCGATAATACGGTTGTGGTGTTGCTGGGCGATCATGGCTGGCACTTGGGCGAACATGACTTTTGGGGAAAGCATACGTTGCTTCAGCAAGCTACTCATGCTCCGCTGATGGTTCGTTGTCCGGACGCAGCATCAGGACAGAGCCGTAGCATTGTGGAGTTTGTAGATATCTATCCTTCTTTGTGCGAGGTTTGCGGCATCACGTTGCCCGAACATCTGCAGGGGCGCAGCTTTCTGCCGGTGCTGAAGAATCCTGAAGCAAAACATCGTGATTGTGCTTTTATTCAGTGGGGAAAAGGAGTGAATGTAGTAACGCCGGAATTCAGTTATGCCGAGTGGTACGACAAATCACAAAGCCGTGTAGTGGACGAGGCGCTGTTTGACTACAGGCTCGATCCGCAGGAAAACAGAAATGCAGCCGGAGAGAAGAAATACCAGAAGCTGATAAAACGTTTCAAGGATTTCATCGGTCGCAAAAGACAGGAAATCCATTTGCGGTAAAATAGGAATACTAACTTTAAATAGAGAACCATGAATCTGAAAAAAATCTTTTTGCTCGGTGGGCTTTTATTCAGCCTGTCGGGTATGTACGCTCAATCCATGGTGTGGATTAGCAGTACCGAAGGAAACGTCTGGAAGGAAGCGAAAGTGAAACTCCAGGCCAAGTGTGAGGAGGCTCCTTTGTTGAAAACGGATGGTACGGATTGCATACAGACCTTCCAGAAGTGGGGAACCTGTTTTAACGAACTGGGCTGGGATGCTTTGAACATGCTGCCGTTGGAAGGCCAGGAAGAAGTGTTGAACCGGATTTTTGCTCCCGATGGTGAGTTGAAGTTTACGATGGGACGTATCCCCATGAATGCCAACGACTATGCACGCGACTGGTACAGTTGTGACGAAGTGCCGGGCGACTTTACGTTGAAATACTTCAACATCGACCGCGACCGTCAGACGCTTATCCCTTACGTGAAGCGTGCCTTGAAGGTAAATCCCGACCTGACGTTCTGGATATCTCCCTGGTCGCCTCCTTCCTGGATGAAGGTGAACCATTATTATTCCGTCAAGAGCAATGCCAAGGTCAACCGTCTGCCTGCCGAAGCCGAAATAGCCCTTTACGAAGGAGTGGAGAATGTAGTCAAGCGTTTCTATCCCAAACAGGTTACCGAGAACGACTACTTTATCCAGGATCCGCGTTATTTGCAAACCTATGCCAATTACTTTTGCAAGTTCGTGTCGGCCTATCGTGAACTGGGAGTTCCTGTCAATCGGGTCATGTTCCAGAACGAGCCGTGGGCTTATTCCATCTATCCTGCTTGTGCCTGGACACCCGAAGGCATCATCCGTTTCAATGTAGAGTATCTGGCACCTACGCTGAAGAAACAGTTGCCCGATGTACAACTTTACCTGGGCACGCTGAATACGAATCGTATCGAGCTGGTCGACCGTGTCTTGTCCGATCCCCGTATGAAAGATGCTGTTGAGGGAATCGGTTTCCAGTGGTGGGGCGGACAGATTTTGCCCGAAATCCGTAAGAAGTATCCCGACTATAAATACATGCAGACCGAAAGTGAATGTGGTTCGGGTACGTTCGACTGGAAAGCTGCCGAGCATACTTTCCATCTGATAAATCACTATCTGGGGAATGGTTGCGAAGAATATACCATCTGGAATGCCATCCTGTGCGATGAAGGTACCAGTGCCTGGGGATGGAAACAGAATGCTTTGATTCGGGTGGATTCGAAGACAGGAGCCGCTACTTATACTCCCGAATACTATGCCGTGAAACACTTCAGCAACAAAGTTGTTGCAGGTACTAAGGTGTTGGCTTATAGAGAAAAAGGTGAGGATGGGCTGCCTGCCATGCTGTTGCTTACGCCGGATAACAAATATCTGGTTGTAGCTGCCAATTTCAACGATGATGCCCGTCAGCTGACAGTTCAGTTGGGTGGCAAGTACCTGACTGTAAGTCTACAAGGCCATTCGTTTAATACGTTTTATGCCAAATGATGTCTGACTGAGGACATTGAAAATGAATAGAAGGGCCGGACGGGAAGAGTTTCCCAGTCCGGCTTTTTTGTTTTGCAAGGCTTGCAAAACTTGTTGTTCTTTCTTTTATTGTAGTATCTTTGCTATATTAAGAAATGAGTAAGGATGTTTTGAAAATGTATCGAAAGTAAAGTGAAGATATGCAGTTGTTTAAAATAAATAGTATTGGTAAAAATGGTTACGATGTTGTCGATAATAGGTACATGGATGTTTCTTATGATAATTGCTTTATGTTTTAAAAATTATCGGGCGCATCTGAAGAGTTTCGGAAGGGGTTTTGTATGTGAATGTAACAGTTTATGTAAAGAAACGTGTGGTAAAGAAGCAACTTGCTTGGCGTATTTGTTGATACTGTTTATAGCCTTAATTTTTTTACTTTGCAGCTTGATTTTCCTTTCATTATTGCCTTTCTTCTCTATGTATTTCATTTGGAGAGATTTTAGTAATAACGATGAAAATGATGTATGGTTGAAGAAGGAACGGGAAAGAGAGGAAAGCTATCAGCGAAGGTTGAGTAAATTCAAGAAATTCCATTATCCGGGAATAGTTCCTTTTGATTTTGACGCAGATACTTATATTTATGTTGAAAATTGTTATGACGAAATTCTAAATCAGTGTATCCAAGAAAATTTGCATGAAATAGAGGCTATATTTTATCAAAATGGATTCCGTTTCATTTATTTGCCCCAATGGAAACCTGATACTTCGTTGAATAGATTAACTAACTTGACGGAAAAAGAATGTAAAAGCGTTGAGAAACTATTGAATTCAATGAATACGATAGTATATACAAAGTTGCTTTGTAGAGTACTGCATTTTGATTGGAAGGAGATGGAAAGCGGCATCTTTCATTTTGCAGGCTTTATATATGATTCTATGATTGGTGTACAAGATATAGTAAAAGAGAGTCGCTTTACGCTTTATCCAATGCAAGGAGTGACTAAGGATGATTGGAAGATCTTTTTTTCGGATTATTGTGCTTTCATAAAAGAGGACAGGCAGATACCTCATGGTCCCCCTTGCATGTCTGTTGTATCGAAATTGCATGGAGGAGAGTTTAGTGAGCGTATGGGAAAAGTACAACAAAATTTTGCTGATTTAGAATTTCCTATTGTTATGAAGAATATTGCAGAAAACATTAAAAAGGAGATTGAAATACTGAAAGGTGCGGGGTATTATGAATTATTGTTGCACACAATAGGGACTGATACTTTGAACGAATTGAATAATGTAAAGCTGGTTCCGGATTTGAGCAGACTTCAGATTACGGATGATTTTAGATTTTGTTTACTTGATTATAATAAAGAGGTACGAATGACCCCTTTGCAGAAGACGTTGTACTTATTTTATCTGCGTCATCCCGAAGGAGTGGAGTTTAAAATGTTATCGGCTTACTATGATGAGTTGTTAGCTATTTATAAAGTACTCTCTAATAGAGAAGATTCAGAAAAGCAGGAAGAGTCTATTCGTCGTTTGGTAGATGTAACAGATAATGCGATTAATGAAAAATGTTCACGAATTAAGGAGGCTTTTTTGAAAGTTGCAGATGATTTCATTGCTAAGAATTATTATATCGTATTGGATAAACATACATATAAAGGAGATGGAGAGAAAACGAATTATATATATGTGGAACTATTGAAGAAAATAATACTTCCACGTAGCTTGGTTATTTATCCGAAAGAAATTTCTGATATTGAAGTTTTAGCGCCGGAGAAGAAAAAAAAGATTATTAACAGAGATTTGGAAGAAATAGAGGAGCAGTATCGTTTATTAAATAGACTGTTCTTCGATAATTCATATCCTAAAGGGGCATTAATAGAAAAATATACGGCGTTCATTAATCTCAATCCGAAATATTATGTTGCTTATCGTGATCGGGCTGTTCTCTATACTCATGTTGGTAAGTATCGTGAGGCTATTGCTGATAACCAGTTATTGATTACGCATAATGAGCGAGTATGGTCGGATGCTGTTATTAATAAAGCAGAAGCTCTGTTCTTTCTGAAAGACTATGATGAAGCTTTAAGCGTTGCCAATCACTATTTTACGATATGTGATGAGCCGACAGCGGAATGTTATCGTATTAGAGCAGAGATATTCAGAAAGCTTAAAATGAGGGATGAATATAAAATGGATATGAGGGCGTATAAGCGTTTGCGGAAAGCAAAAAAATAGAATTTTACAAATCCGAATGAAATATAAAGAATCATTTGGTAATGGTGTACGGCTGTGGTTACAGCAATAAGCAGATATTATTAAAATAGATTGGACAGTGGTTGTGATTGAATCTCAAGAAAATATTGGTAGAAACTAAAAACTCTCTCTCTTTTTTCATATTTGTGAGAGAAATGTTTAAATTTGCGGATGGAGCGCATGGTGATGTCCTTCAATGTTTTTTAGAGATAAAATTGTAAGAAGCATTGTGCTTGTTCTTGTAACTGAAAACCTGAGAAATTTTCAAGAAAACATAGGAATGGCACAGTATGTTTCCTACGCTGGTTTGGCGTGGGGCTGCTGTCCGTCTATTTATGTTTTTGGGTTTTCTCAGGACCTTCAGTTACAGATAGTGGGCATGTAGTTCCACGTTTCTGTTAGTATGAATGTTCATAGGGCCTTGATTATTCAAAAAAGAACTATAGACCTACTTAAATAATGAGTAAACCCGCTTAAATAAACTTTAAAATGTTTTCTGAATACTTTTGGAAGTGGAGAAAAATCAGAATACCTACTTTTTAAAACGAACTTATAGATGCATTATTTAAATTGTATAATTAGTTAACGAATAGATGATGATGTATTATATGAAAAATATTCTTATTAGAATACTAAAGAAATATTGTAATGTTGATGTCAAAGACATTCAATTACAAAACCAAGTATTGTTAACGGAAAATGCAACCTTAGAAAAAAACAAGAATACTTTGACAGAGCAGATCGGTATTATAAGTCAAAAGGCTGTCGCATTGGAAGAAGAAAGGGATAGTTTAAGTCAAAAGGCTGTCGCATTGGAAGAAGAAAGGGATAGTTTAAGTCAAAAGGCTGTCGCATTGGAAGAAGAAAGGGATAGTTTAAGTCAAAAGGCTGTCGCATTGGAAGAAGAAAGGGATAGTTTAAGTCAAAAGGCTGTCGCATTGGAAGAAGAAAGGGATAGTTTAAGTCAAAAGGCTGTCGCATTGGAAGAAGAAAGAGATAGTTTAAGTCAAAAGGCTGTCGCATTGAAAGAAGAAAGAGATAGTTTAAGTCAAAAGGCTGTCGCATTGGAAGAAGAAAAGGATAATATAGTGAGAGAACTACAAGAAAAAAGACAAATATTAAAATCTGTAGATGAAAATAATAATTTAAAAGTGTCTGACGAACAGATACAAGATCAAATAGAGAGTCTGAGTAGGCAATATCAAATTCTTAAAGAACAATATGATAGTCTTTATAAAGAAAACATGAATTATAAGGCAAGAATTTGTGCAAAAGATGCAACTATTGATATTTTGAATAAAGATATAATAGAATTGAAAAATGAGAATTTTAGGTTAAAAAAAATAGTTCCCATTGTAGCAAGAGGTACTGAAAATGATGATTATGAAACGGAAAACACTTCAAATTCGTTAACATTAGATAGTTTGGAGAATAAGCCCAAAGCGAATAACGAAGAGCAAAAGATTATAATCGGTACAGGCCTTATGACAATGATAGCACCGATAGGAAGTGCAAGCTCTAATTCTTATATTGATGACACTAAACGTACTATAGATACTGTCATTGATACTGATACGGGGGTAGAAATAAAGTCGAAAGATTTTTTTGCTCAACCAGAAAACTTGATTTTTAAAGTTAGAACTGAATTGCAAAGATCAATATATTTAAGAAAACCTAAATTTATATGCAAATATTGTCGTCAGGCTGTTAAAATTTCAGGTCGGAAAATAGAGCGGGGAGTTGCTAGTTTCTTTTCACATTTGAGAGATAGTGAGGAATGTGATTATAAAACAACGACTGGAAAAGCCAAAAGAGATATTGAGAGAGAAAAATATGCTCGATGTAATGAAGGAGAACGCCATAAATTCTTAAAGATAAAAATAGCCAATCTGTTAGAAAAGACTCCTGGGGTTTCAGAAGTAAAAATAGAAAATACTGTTATGGGGAATCATCCCATACTTAGAAGCTGTTTTGATTTCATTCGATAAATTTGTTAAGCAT
>ULRW01084671.1_pt1 | contig 13404 bp, 14 predicted proteins | sample 1955581 | NCBI WGS metagenome assembly ULRW01 (sample SAMEA4835687, study PRJEB28245) | human gut metagenome | biome: gut microbiome; material: fecal sample | place: Denmark | collected 2008 | reverse complement strand
GAGGGAGGTGGATTTTGCGAAGCAAAAGACGGAGGGAGTTTGCGCCTTACCGCGCCTCCTCCATCCTTTTCAAAAACTCCTCGTCCGGGGCGAAAAGCAGGCTGTGCAGCTTGCCGTTGCGGCGGAATATGAGCGTGTGCGAGGCTTTTGCATTGAGCGTACTCAGCGCGCCAGCGCGGGTGAAGGGTATGCCCTCGGGGTAGGCTTCGCCGGGCTTAAGCAGGGCGACTATTTCGTCCCGCGTTACGCATTCGACTATTTTGCCCTTGTCTGCCACCATGCGTTCGAAAATGAGCGTGCCTTTCTTGTACGGCAGCGGCTCCGCGTTTTCATCGTTTTCCGTATTGGCGGCGGGGTCGTAAACAACGCTGTAACGGAAGGAGGATATGCGCTTTTCGTATACCCACAGCAGCGCCGCTATTATTGCGCCCAGCAGGAATATCTGCACAAGGGTATTGAACGGGGCGGGCAGCGCCGCGGCAAAGGTCGCCGCCTGACGCGCGAACAGCACCACCAATATGAATATAAGGAGCAGCACAAAATCAAGCCTTGCCGAATTGCCCTGCCTTTGAGCCTTTTGCTGATACATTATTTGCCTTCTTTCCCGCTAAGCCGCTTATTCATTGTTTTTTCAACGGCGTTTATTATGTTTTCGTAGCCCGTGCAGCGGCAAAGATGCCCACTTAAAAGCTTTTTCAGCTCGTCGCGCGTATAGCGGCGGCCGGATTCGAGTATCTCCACCGCGGTCATTATAAAACCGGGCGTGCAGAAGCCGCATTGCACGGCGGCCTCGTCTATGAACGCCTGCTGAATGTCCGATAGCTCGCCGTTGGGGCCAAGCAGGCTTTCAAGCGTGCGTATGTTCTTTCCGTCTGCCCATACGGCAAGGTATATGCAGGAATTGTAGCATTCCCCGTCTATTATAACGTTGCACGCGCCGCATTCGCCCACCTCGCAGCCTTTTTTGACCGACGTAAGGCGAAAATCGTTGCGCAACATATCCGTAAGCGAAGCGCGCACGTCAACCATTGTTTCCGTGTATTCGCCGTTTATGGTGCATTTTACAAGCTTTGTCTGTGCCATTATATTTCACCCCCGCTAAGGCGTATCGATTCCGTGAGCGCGCGCTTTGCAAGCTCGTGCGCCAAATGCAGCCTGAAATCCCGGCTTGCGCGCCAGCTGTCGCGCGGGTTAATGTTCTGCATTGCGGCGCCGGCAAACGCATCAACGGTTTCGCCGCAAACGGGCTTGCCGCGCGCGGCTTCTTCCGCGGCAGGTGCGCGCATGGGCACGGGGCCGGCCACGCCGTATGCAATGCGTGCATCGAGTATAGTCGCTTTATCATCGCTCAGCTTAACGTTTACCGAGCAGCCAAGCGTTGCAATGTCCATTGCGTTTCGCATGGCGTATTTTATATAATGCCCCTTATAGCCCGAATAGCTTTCCTTTTTTATAAGTATTGCCGTAAGCAGCTCGGCGGGGCGGAGCGCCACCCTGCCCGCGCTTATATAATATTCCTTTATGGGGAGCTGCCTTACGCCCTCGGCCGAGGTAAGCTCAACTATTGCGTCCCATGCGTGCAGCGTGCTTGCGCTGTCCGCGCTGGTAACGCCGTTTGAAATGTTGCCGCCGATTGTGCCGATGTTCCTTATCTGCGGCCCGCCCACCATGTCCACGGCCTCTCCCAAAACCTTTATATGCTCGTTTATAAGCGGATCTTTAGTGATGTGCGAAAAGCTTGTGAGCGGAAGTATTCTAAGCGTCCCGTCCTCGTCCATGCTTATGCCCCTCAGCGCGTCTATGCTGAATATGCTTATAAGCTCGCAGCCGGCAAGCTTGCCCTCGCGCAGCTTTATGAGCACGTCGCTCCCGCCGGCGATTATCTTTGCATCGGGGTGCTGCCGCATAAGCTCTATTGCTTCATTAACGCTGCTTGCTTCATACAGCGCCTTTATGTCATACATGCCGTGTGTCCCTCCTTATTTAATAAGCCCTTCTTCGCGGAAACGTTCAAACAATATATGCGGCGTGAGGGGTGCCGTGTCTATCTCTACGCCCGTTGCGTTCAGCACGGCGTTGCGTATGGCGGGCGCGCCGCTGGTCGCGGGCGGCTCGCCCAGCGCCTTTGTGCCGTATGCGCTGGTGGGTTCATAGTTTTCAACGAACTGCGCCTCAAGGTGCGGATGATCCATTGTGGTGGAAAGCTTATAGTCAAGCAGGTTGTTGTTCAGCGGCCTGCCGGTTTTTTTATCGTAAAGCAGCTGCTCGCTCAGCCCATAGCCTATTGCCATGCTCATGCCGCCGTGCACCTGCGCCGCGGCAAGCGCGGGGTTTATAAGCCGCCCGCAGTCATGCACGTTTATCATGTTCACAAGCTTAACCTTGCAAAGCGGAATGTCCACCTCCACCTCCGCAAAGGAGCAGCCGAACGAATATGCGTTGGATTTGACCTGATATGTGCTTTCGGCTGTGATATGCTGGCTGTGCTCAAGGCTGTAAAGCGCGGTTGTTGCAAGCTCGGCAAGGCTCATCAGCCGCCTGCTGTTGTTTATGTTTATGATATAGCCGTCCTCAATGTCCAAATTGTGAACCGTCATGCGGGTAAGCTCGTGCGCGTAATTCAATATGCGCTCCTTCATTATGCGCGCCGTCTGCTGCACGGCAAAGCTGCCCACGTAGGTTTGGCGGCTGGCGTATGCGCCCGTGCCGAAGGGGGTAACGTCCGTATCCTGGGATGAGACTATATGCACCTTTTCAAGCGGAATGCCCAGCTCCTCCGCCGCCATTTGGCTGAAGGCGGTATCCGCGCCCTGCCCTATTTCGGTTTCGGCAAGCTGAAGCTGCACACTTCCATCCTGATTGAGCACCATGCGGCAGGACGAGCTTTCAAGCGAAATCGGCCACACGGCGGTATTGTACCAGAAAACGGCCATGCCTATGCCGCGGCGAATATCGCCCGTGTCGTGCGAAAATTCCTCCAGCTTGCGGTCGTAATCAATATACTCCATGCCCTTTTTGATGCATTGATTAAAGCTGTCGAAATAATTCTCGTTTTTGGAAAAATTGTCCTTGTAGCCTACCTCCATCAGGTTCATCTGCCGTAGCTTCAGCGGCGGTATGTTCAGCCGCCTTGCAATATCGTCCACGTGGCTTTCCATTGCAAACATCATCTGCGGTATGCCGTAGCCGCGCATCGCGCCGCCGGCGGCTATGTTTGTGTAAACGGTATAGGCGTCCCCCTTGCAGGCGCCGCGGTAACGATAAAGCTGCCTGAATGCGCCCGCGCCCTTTGCGCAAACGCCGTGCCCGTGGCTTGCATACGCGCCCTGGTTGGAATAAGCCTCAAGCTTACCGGCAACGAAAGTTCCGTCCGCGCGGACATGGGACACGATATGGTAGCGGATAGCATGGCGCACGCGGTTGCTGGCAAAGGTTTCCTCCCGGCTCATGTCCAGCTTAACAAGCCTTCCGCCGAGCACCGTGGAAAGATATGCGCACAGCGGTTCATACAAAGCGTCCTGCTTGTTGCCGAAGCCGCCGCCTATATAGGGCTTAACTATGCGCACGCTGCCCCAGTCCCGCCCCAATGCCTGGCCCACTATGCGGCGGACTATGTGCGGTATCTGCGTGGAGCTTACAATGTTTATTTTGCCGGCCTCTTCATAGGCGTAGCATATATGGTTTTCAATATGGCAATGCTGCACGGTGGGCGTATTGTACCATTTATCTATAACGATAAGCCCGGGTTCCTTTACGGCTTCGGCATAATTGCCGTCCTCGTATGACGTATGGGCAAGTATGTTGTGGTCAAACCCTTCGTGTATCTGCGGCGCGCCGTCCCGCATGGCCTCGATGGGGTCCAGCACGAAGGGAAGTTCTTCGTATTCAACCTTTATGGCGCGTATGGCCTGCGCCGCGCTTACCTCGTCCCGCGCGACCACCGCGGCCACATCGTCCCCGTAATAGCGAACGTGGCGGTTGAGCAGCAGCCTGTCCGCAATGTCCTGATGATGCACATCCGTGCTCCAGGGATGCCCCGCCGTGGGGAAAGGAATATCCGGCACGTCAAAGCAGGTGACTATTTTCACCACGCCCTTTATCCTTTCGGCTTCGCTTGTATCTATGCTTTTAACATAGCCGTGCGCAATTGTTGAATGCAGCACCTTGGCGATAAGCGCGGACTTATCCGCAAGATCGTCCGTATATTTGGCGCGGCCCGTAACCTTATCCGGCGCGTCCACGCGCGTTACGCTCTGTCCTATAATGCCCATGGGGCTTAACTCCTTCCCGCCAAAGCGGCGTTTATCAGTTGTATTTTATAAATTTGAAGTTTACTGCGTCAAAAAGTCCCTCGTCCGTAAGCTTAACGGCCGGTATAACCGGCAGCGCCATGAAGGAGAGCGCGATGAGCGGATCGCTGTCCCGCTTGGCGCCGAGGGAATAGAGCGCATCGAGCAGCGCCTGCTGAATTTCAAGCACGTCGTTCACGGGCGCGGCAGTCATAAGCCCGGCTATTGGCAGCGGCAGCCTTGCAAGCCCCACCCCGCGGCTGACCACGCTGTATCCGCCGCCGCAATCCCTTAGCGATTCTATCGCCATGAGCATATCCTCGTCGTTATCGCCGGCAACTACCAAATTGTGGCTGTCGTGCGCAACGGTTGAGGCCACCGCCCCGTGCTTTATGCCAAGCCCTTCCAGTATGCCAACGGCCATGCTGCCGGTCGCGTGGTGCCGCTCTATAACGGCAAGCTTAACCATGCCCTCGCTTGGGATAAAGCAGCCGTTTTCGTCCCGTTCAACATCGCGGTACACAAGCTCCGTCACCAGCTGATGCGGTATCATCTTTATTACCGGCGCGCTGACATGGCACCTGAGCGCAAGGTCATACTTTGAAATTTCGGGCAGGCGAACGCTGTTGAACACCTGCGGCGGCAGTATGGGCGAAGGTATCTGCTCTTCTCCCGTATATGGCTTGCCGAAGCGGCTTATAACCTGCTTCACCTTGAAATCCTTCAAATCCTCCAGCAGCACCATGTCCGCCTTGTACCCCGGGGCTATCGCGCCAACGCCGCGTATGCCGTATGCGCGGGCGGCGTTATAGGAGGCCATCTTTATTGCGTCTATCGGGTCTATTCCCGCGGCCACCGCCATGCGTGCGTTGGCGTTTATGTGCCCTTCGCGGCGGATATCCTCAATATGCTTATCGTCCGTGCAGAACATCATGCTCCGCGTTGGCAGCTTTTCCTTTGCTATGCGGCGCAAAACGCCGTCCATATTGTTGGCGGCGCTGCCTATGCGCAGCAGTATGTTCATGCCCGTTGCAAGCTTCTGCTTGACTTCTTCATAGGTTGAGCATTCATGGTCGCTGAACGCGCCCGCAACGCGGTATGCGTTAAGCCCCATGCCCTCAAGCATGGGCGCGTGGCCGTCTATTGGCCGCTTATCGAAAAGCCTCAGCTTATCCAGCATTTCCTGGCTGCAATTTATAACGCTGTTCGCGTCCATAACCTCGCCCAGACCCAGTATGCGGCTTTTATGCATGAACTGCTCCATGTCCTCCGCAACAAGCTTCGCCCCGCTGTGCTCAAACGGCGTTGCCGGCACGCAGGAGGGCAGCATGAAAAGCACCCTCAGCGGCAGCTCGTCGGTCAGCTTATACATGGCGCGTATGCCCGCGGCACCCGCAACGTTTGCAATTTCGTGCGGGTCGGCAATAACGGTTGTTGTGCCGTGGGGCATTATAACCTTCATGAAGGAGGAGGGTATTACCATGCTGCTTTCTATATGTACATGCGCGTCTATAAAGCCGGGCGCAAGGTAAGCACCGCCGGCGTCTATTTCGTTTTCGCCGCTGTAACTGCCAACGCCTATTATAACGTCCTCGTATACCGCCACGTCCGCGCGAACAATCTCATCCGTAAAAACGTTCACAACGTTCGCGTTTTTTATCACCAGCGTGTTCTTCCCTTCGTACGCCGCGCGTATCAGCTCGCTCTGCCTCATGGTGTCCCCTTTCGATTTTAATATTGATATTTAAGCTTGGCGAATATCAGCCTGCCCGCCGCCGTTTGCAGCGCGCTTGTGACAATAACGTCAACATCCTCGCCAACGAAGCGCCTGCCGCCGTCAACAACTATCATTGTGCCGTCGTTAAGATAGCCCACGCCCTGGCCCACTTCCTTGCCTTCTTTAACTATGTTCACGGTCATCTCCTCGCCCGGGAGTACAACGGGCTTTAAGGCGTTTGCAAGCTCGTTTATATTGAAAACAGGCACGCGCTGCACGCCCGCCACTTTGTTCAGATTATAGTCGTTCGTGACCACAACGCCGCCCATGTCGTAAGCAAGCTTTATAAGCTTTGCATCAACCTCGGCAATGTCCTCATAATCGGTATCCACTACCTTTATGGGAATGTTCTGCTCCTTCTGCATGCGGTTGAGTATGTCCAGCCCGCGCCTGCCGCGGTTGCGCTTCAATGAATCCGCGCTGTCCGCAATGTGCCTAAGCTCCGCCAGCACGAACGCGGGAACTATTATCTGCCCTTCAAGCATGCCGGTTTGGCAAATGTCCGCAATGCGCCCGTCTATTATTACGGACGTATCAAGCACCTTGGGACGTGCGGCGGAAGAGGATTTGCTCCCCTTGCCCGGGCGGCGGAACCACGAAGGCAGATTGACCTCTCCCCTGCGCTTCAATACCTGCGCGCAGCCAAGATAGCCGCACGCGCAGTAAAGCGCAACGTTTATAATCGTGCCTATGAGCCAAGGGAGATTTGCCGTGAGCGTGCTTAAAAGCAGCGCTATCACAAGCCCAACTATAAGCCCCACCGCGCCAAGGAAAATATCGGATAACGACATATCGCTCATGCGGGCTTCCGCTGCGCCCACTGCCTTTGAAAAGCCGGATATAATGCGCGGGGATAAAATATAAAATATGATTGCAAATATGATTGCCGCCGCAATATACACCGCTTCGTGCAAAGGCAGGCGATTCATCATCGCCAGCAATTTGTCCGCCCCTGCCGTGGCCGCAAGGCCGATGAGCGCGCCCGCTATCGCAATAATGATGCGGGCGAATTTTTTAGCCAAGTTATATTACCTCCTGTACAGCTTATTTAATTCATTATTATATAATAGAAGCGTCCCGCTGCATATGGATAAAATTTGTCCTTCGCGGGAAAATATCAGCTTATTGCGCCGTACACTTCTTCCTCCGCACAGCCTATGCATAAAAGCTCATCCCTCAGCAGGCGCATTGTAAGCGAAAGCATTTTCTGTTCGCTTGCGCTGAGCCCCTTTTCCTGCTGCTTATGCTTGAGAAATATAAAAACGTCCGCAATGCCGTATATGCCGCCGCTCCTCAGCCGGCTGCAATTTTCGCGGTAGCGGCGGTTCCAGTTCCCGCTTTGGGAGGCTCCCGTGCTCGCCACGCCGGAAATGATGTAGCGCAGCACTTTATCCCCTTCTTTGCGCGATATAAGCCGCCTGAGCCCTATATTCTCCGCCGTTTCAACCGGCACCATCGCGCTTACGCGGCCCGAATCGAATTTGAGCAAATAATACTGCGCGTTAACGCCAAGCACCCTGCGCTGCTCAATTCCTTCTATTTCCCCTATGCCGTGCATGGGGTAGCATATTCTTTCGCCTATGCAAAACATAGCATTCCTTCCCTTCTCCGCGCGTATGCGGAATAAAACGGCACGCATTCATGTTCGTTCTTTGATTGACCGACATAAAAATTCTTTTGTTATCTTGCATTTTATTTTATCATCATTTCCTGCGCCGTGTCAAAGAAAAATGCCTGTTTTGCCTATAATTTTCGTTGAAAAGGGAGCGGAGCGGCTGCGGCTGCACGGCGTGTCCACACTTGACGTACAATTGCGGCGGCCTTCGGTTAAGGTACTCTCAGCCAAACGATGGCGGCCAAATGAATGCGCATTTTGCAAGTGCAGAGGCGTTATGCATAAGCGCGCGGCGGTGTGGATAATGTGGAAAAAAGTAAAAAAACGGTCGAATTGCGCCGCAAACGTGTGGATAACTATGTGGATAATGTGGACAACTGCTGTGTATAGCTATATTGATATGCAGGATGATGGCATAAATATGACATCGGCCGGCCGAAAAATTGCCGCCTAAAAAACATTCAGCTTCCACAAAAAAGCATAAGCAGCGGTTAAGAGGCATACTTTTATTATGAGGTGATGTTATGGCAAGGCGAAATTCGGCGCGCGGAATGCACAAAACCGTCCGCCTGTTAGCGACAGGCTTGGCCGCGCTGATACTATGCGGCGGAATGGTGCTGCTGTTCGTTCAAAAGGAGCGCGCGGCCGCAAATGCGGCGGGCGAGCCAACTGCGGAACCGATTGCGCCCACGCCCGCGCCGCGCTTCACGGTGGTGATAGATCCCGGCCACGGTCAGCCGGACGGCGGAGCGACGGGCATGGATACGGGCATTGCGGAGGAAGGCATAAACCTGAATTATGCCATGGCGCTCAGAGATGAGCTTAGTGCGCTGAACATTGCCGCCGTACTGACGCGGGAGGATGAAAACGCGCTCAATGCGGACAAAAAGAAGGACATGGCGGCGCGGCGGGACATAATAAACTCCGCCGGTGCGGACGCGGTTATAAGCATACATATGAATAAATTCGGCGACCGCAGCGTATCCGGCCCCATGGCGTTTTATATGAAAGGCTCGGTTGAAGGGGAAAAGCTTGCAAAATGCGTATTGGACGGCGTTTGCGGCGCGATAGGCAGGCCGCTGCGCCACGTTAACCCGGGCGATTATTATATAATAAAAAACAGCGAACCGCCCTCAGTAATACTTGAATGCGGGTTCCTGTCCAATGCCAACGACGAGGCGCTGCTGCAAAATGAAGAACACATGCGTGCCATGATGAAGGGAGCGGCGGAGGGGATATTGAAATATGTTGAAGCAGCGGAGGGAAAAAGCCAATAAAAGGGCCCGGGTCTTAAAAAAACGGGCCGAAAGGAAAAAATCAAGCCTGCTGCTTCACCTTTTCGTGGCGAAGCCTGTGCGCAAGCGTGTAGAGAAATTCCTTTGAGCCCGGCGGACATTTTTCACGATTGACAAACAATTCGTTTAATCGGTCTTGGTTGCCGCGCGACCAAATGGCATATATTTCCTCGCGTATGTTCCGTTCAACCCTGGGTGGCACCGTGTTTAACCGCTCCGCAACATAGGGATATAAATTGGCGGCTGCACACATGACGTCATCGTGCTGCATAATGAATTCAAGCGCCGTGACCATTTGAATATACCCTTGCCTCCCGGCGGGGGCTCCAAGCTCCAAAAGCTCGGATTCTATATCCGATCGCTTCATTGTTTCCTCCGATTCTTAACAACAACTGGGGTGATTATAGTGAAGAAATGTAAATATGTCTGTGATGCAGTAACATAAATTGGCCATTTTTCTATTCTTCAAAAGCCCAAAATGCCTAAAACAGAGGATGATATAACGCTATAAGAAAAAAGTATCGGCAGAGTTGTAAAGAAGGCCGCTAAGAAAAATTAATAACTGAAGTTATTTTAAGCCGCTATTGCATATATTGCGCATGTTATAGTATAATATGCTGCAGCGCTTTTGAAGGGCGCGACATGCGAAAGGAGAACGCAAAAATGGACGAGAGCGACGCCGAAGCGCCCAGCCCTGTTCCGTTACAATCGCATATAGCTGAAAATGTGAAAGGTCATACCTCCCGCGCCCGTTATGTTTTTTATACGGGCGTTATGCGGCATGGCTTTTTTACATAAATAAAAAACATATTTATTTGGAGGAATTGAAACCAAAATGGAAGACGACCCGCTTATAGGACTATTGCTGCTGCAGCTGTTCTTTATTCTGCTCAACGCCGTGTTCGCGTGCGCTGAGATAGCCGTGCTTTCGGTGAACGAGGTCAAACTGAACAAGCTTGCGGCGGAGGGCGACAAACGCGCCGCGCGACTCAGCCGCCTTACTTCCCAGCCCGCGCGCTTTTTGGCTACTATACAGATATCAATCACACTTGCCGGCTTCTTAGGCAGCGCATTTGCCGCGGATAATTTTGCCGACAGGCTGGTTGAAGCCGTGCAGTCAACAGGCGTGAACATAAACGCGCATCTTCTCAACAGCATAAGCGTTGTTGTAATAACGCTTATACTCAGCTTTTTCACCCTTGTTTTCGGCGAGCTTGTGCCCAAGCGCCTTGCCATGAAAAAGGCCGAAAGCATTGCCCTTGCATTGAGCGGAGTGATATCGTTCATATCCGCCGCGTTCAGGCCCATAGTATGGCTGCTTACGGTAAGCACCAATCTTGTGCTGAAGCTGCTTGGCGTTGACCCCAACGAGGAGGACGACGAGCTGACAGAGGACGAGATACGCATGATGATAGACGCGGGCAGCGAAAAGGGCGCCATAGAGGAAGGCGAAAAGGAACTGCTGCAAAACGTGTTCGAGTTCAACGACATTGCGGCGGAGGATATACTTACCCACAGGACAATGGTGGATATGCTTTGGACCGAGGAAACGGACGCGGAATGGGAAACCACGATAAAGGAGACCAACCATTCGCATTATCCCGTTTGCGGGGACACTGCGGACGATGTTGTCGGCGTGCTGAAGGCGCGCGACTATTTGAAGCTTACCGACCGCACGCGCGAAAGCGTTATGAAAAACGCCGTAAGCCCCGCGCTGTTCGTACCGCTTAGCGTTAAGGCGGACGATCTTTTCCGCGAAATGCGCCGCACGCGCAATCACTTTGCCGTGGTGCTGGACGAATACGGCGGAATGAGAGGCATAGTTACCATGAACGACCTTGTGGAGCAGATAGTGGGCGATATTGACGATGCGGATTCGGAGGAGGCCATAATACCCATGGGCGGCGGCAAATACTCCGCCGGCGGGCGCGCCGCGCTTGAGGACATAGGCGAGCTTTTCGGCATGGAGCTGCCCACTGACGAGTTCGATACCATAGGCGGGCTTATATTCTCCGCATTCGATGTCATACCCGAGGACGGCAGCCGCTTCTCCGTTTCCGTATGCGGCATCCATGCGGACGTTGACAAGGTTGCGGAACACAGGATAGTACACTGCGTTATATATAAAGAGGAAACGCAGGACGCGCCGATTGCGTCATAAATATTAAAATGTTACATAATTTTGATGCTTCTATCCATAATAATGAACGAATGTGAAGCTTGGCCTCAGGCTATTGCATTGGGGCAAAAGCGGACTATAATATAAACTGTACCGCGAAGGAAAGGGCGATGGGCCCCGGATGGAGCGGCACGGCAGGCGACCCGATAAGGGCCGGCCGAGAAATAAAAATTTACCTTATGGAAGGAAGTAGAAATATTATGTTACCGATGATTTTTGGAGAAAACCTTTTTGACGACCTGTTTAACGATGCGTTTGAACGCAGCATGTGGAACACCGACAAGGCCCTTTACGGCAAGCGTGCTTCCCAGCTGATGAAGACCGACGTACACGAGACCGAAGAAGGCTACGAGCTGAACGTTGACCTGCCCGGCTTCAGCAAGGACGAAATTAACGTTGAGCTGAAGAACGGCTACCTTACCATCAGCGCCGCCAAGGGGCTGGATAAGGAAGAGACCGACAAGAAGACCAAGCGCGTTATCCGTCAGGAGCGCTACAGCGGCAGCTGCCAGAGGACCTTCTACGTTGGCGACATAAAGAGCGAGGACGTGAAGTGCAAGTACGAAGCCGGCGTGCTGACAGTCAACCTGCCCAAGTATGAGCAGAAGAAGCTTGCTTCCGCCAGCACCATCGCCATCGACTAACACTAAAACAAACGCACAGCCGTGCGCGGGCAACCGCGCACGGCTGTTTTATTCTTCCGCAGGATATGGTAAAATAGCATAAGGAAGTATCCCCTCGCGGCGGCATGCGGCGCGATATCCAACATTTTGGCATAATAAGTTGGATGTTGCCGGGCGAAAAGTTGGATGTTTGAGGGGCAAAAGTTGACTGTTAAGCGGTTTAGCAAAAAGATAAACTATAAAAAGGAGACAGACACCATGAAAAACGAAAGCGCAAAGAAACTGCTGGACTTTATGAAAAAGAGCCCCACAAGGTATCAGGTGGTGGCGAACTTTGAGGCCATGCTGAACGAAAAGGGCTACGAAAAGCTTTATACGGAAAAGCCGTGGAAGCTGGCGCGCGGGGGCAAATACTATGTTTCGCCCAACGGATCGAGCATAATGGCGTTCCGCATCCCCGCCGAACCCACCGCGGGCTTTATGCTTTCCGCCGCGCACAGCGACTCACCAACCTTTAAGATAAAGGATAATCCGGAAAAGGCCGGCGCGCATTATGTGCAGCTTACAACCGAACGCTACGGCGGCGCGCTCATGTCCACCTGGTTCGATCGCCCGCTTTCCGTTGCGGGTCGCGTGCTTGTGCGCGGGGAGAACGGCCGCATTGCGACCAAGCTTGTGAACGTTGACCGCGACCTTTTGATAATACCCAACGTTGCCATACACATGAACCGCAACGCTAACAGCGGCTTTGAAATAAAGGCAAATGTGGACACGCTTCCCCTTTTCTCAGACGAAAACGGCAAGGGTAAATTCATGCAGGTGGTGGCGGACAGCCTCGGCATAAACGCAGAGGACATAATAGGCCACGATCTTTACCTTTACAACCGCATGGCCCCCACGTTCCTCGGCAGGGATGATGAGTACATCGCCTCCCCGAAGCTGGACGACGTGGAGTGCGCGTTCGGCTGCATGGAGGGCTTTATAAACGCGGCCGAGAGCGGCAGCATACCCGTATGCTGCGTGTTTGATAATGAGGAGACCGGCAGCTCCACCAAGCAGGGCGCAGCGTCCAACATTCTGCGCGACCTTCTGCGCCGCATTGCGCTCAACCTTGGCAAGAGCGAAGAAGAATACCTTGCCATGGTGGCGCAGAGCTTCATGGTATCGGCGGACAATGCCCATGCGCAGCATCCCAACCACCCCGAGTATTCGGACAGCGACAACTGCCCCTACATGAACAAGGGCATAGTGATAAAGTTCAACGCCAACCAGAAATACACCACCGACGGCGTATCCGCCGCGCTGTTCCGCCGGGTGTGCGCGGAAGCGGGCGCGCCGGTGCAGGTTTTTGCCAACCGTTCCGATATGGCGGGCGGCGGGACGCTGGGCAGCATTGCCAACACCAAGGTTGCCGTAAGCACCGTGGACATAGGTCTGCCCCAGCTTGCCATGCATTCAAGCTACGAAACCGCGGGCGCCGAGGACATAGACAGCCTTGTCAAGGCCATGACCGCCTTCTACTCCAAAACCCTCACCGTTGAAAACGGCGAATACGGAATATAAGCGGGCTTACGCCCGCAAGGCGGATTGTCTGAGGGGTTGATGTAAACAACGGTAGCCTCGATA
>ULRW01012154.1_pt1 | contig 13509 bp, 10 predicted proteins | sample 1955581 | NCBI WGS metagenome assembly ULRW01 (sample SAMEA4835687, study PRJEB28245) | human gut metagenome | biome: gut microbiome; material: fecal sample | place: Denmark | collected 2008 | reverse complement strand
TGGGCAGGGTGCATATGGACGCTTTAACGTGGTTTCTCTATTCCTTTTCTTTTTGTCCCCGTTTTTTATCCTTTTCCCCCACATCTTCCTATAATACAAATAGCCTTCTCCATCCCCTGCTTCCCCATCTTTCCCAAATCATTTATCTTCCATACTTGCGCTTTGGGTCCAAAGCAAGTATACTAAAATCTGTGATTTAACAAAGAAATGATGGTGATCTTTCCATGCTGGCGATATACGAAACCGTCAACCGGCGCTTAACCCGCGCAGACGAAATTGAGGAAGGCACATGGATCTGCCTGACTGCCCCCAGCCAGGAGGAGATCCGCGAGGTTGCCGCCACCTTAGATATTGAGCCCGCTGATGTGCAGGCCGCCCTTGACCCGGAAGAATCCGCGCGTATCAGTCTGGAAGATGGTTATACCGTCATCATTGTGGATATACCTTTAAAGGTAGATGGCGCCGCCGAGGGCGTATACACCACCATTCCCCTTGGTATTCTGTTGACCCAGACCACCATCACCACGGTTTGCTCCGTAGATACCCCCGTATTGTCTGATTTCGCTTCCTGCCGGGTGCGCGGCTTTTCTACTAAAAAGAAGATGCGCTTTGTGTACCAGATTCTGTACCGCGCCGCCACGATGTACCAGCAGGAGCTGCGCCTGATCGACCGCCGCCGCCAGGAAATTGAGAAAAACCTGACCGGTACCCTGCGCGATAGTGACTTGATGGAGCTGCATGGGTTGGAATCCACCCTGGTATATTTCGCAACCTCACTGCGTGCCAACAGCACGGTTTTGGACCGGTTGACCCGCTACAAGCGGCTGGAACAGTACCCTGATGACATGGAACTACTGGACGATGTAATCGTTGAGATTCGGCAGGCCATTGAGATGACCAGCATCTACCGCGATGATATCAAGGGCACCCGCGAGCTGTTCAGCTCAATTTTGGATAACCGCCTGAACAATGCGATGAAGTACCTGACTTCCGTTACCCTGTTGATGGCTGTCCCGACCGTTATTTCCGGTTTGTATGGCATGAACGTGGACATTGACGGCATGCCGTTTTCCGGTTCTGATTATGGATTTGTCATTGTCTGCTTGCTTACGCTTGCTATTTGTGGGATCGCTGCCTGGGTACTGCACAAAAAACATATGCTCTGATTTGTATTGTTTGCCGCATCCCGCCCGCCGAGGTGCGTTTTTTACTTTTCTGCCTGTAACATTTGGGGGTGATTCCCCTATTATATAAATAGTAAGAGGAAAGCGAGGTGTGCCGCAATGACTGATGCTGACATTGTTACGCTGTACTGGGCACGGGACGAGCAGGCCATTGCACAGACCGCACAAAAGTTTGGCGCCTATTGCCGCAAGATTGCCATGAACCTGCTGGGCAGCCAGGAAGACGCCGAAGAATGCGAAAATGACACCTGGATGGCCGCCTGGAACAGCATGCCGCAAAACCGGCCGGACAAGCTTGCGCCCTACCTGGGGCGCATTACCCGCAACCTGGCACTGGACCTGCGGGAGCGGCAAAATGCCAAAAAGCGCGGCGGCGGCCAGACCGAAACCGTGCTGGAAGAGCTGGAATTTTGCCTGCCCGCCGGAGACCACACCGCGCAGGAGGTAGAAAGCGCTGAAACAGCCCGCTCCATCAGCGCGTTTCTGCACAGCCAGCCGGAGCAGGCACGCAACATCTTTATTCGGCGGTACTGGTACTGCGACGCCACCGCCGACATTGCCAAGCGCTACAGTATTGGCGAAAGCAAGGTGCGCGTTACCCTGCACCGGATGCGCACCAAACTGAAAGCCTACTTAGAGAAAGAAGGTGTCTGCCTGTGAGCTCCCGCGATTTATTCCGCGCGATCGGACAAATTGATGATGATTTGATTGAATCTGCCAACAAAACCCCCGTAAAGCACACCATTCCGTTGCAATTCCGGCATTTTGTTCCGGCAGCAGCTTGTTTTTGTCTTGTTCTGTTAGGGGCGGCGATGGTCAGTCAGGACCGTTCCGCCGGGGTCAGCCAGGCCGCCGAGACCGCTGATCTGAACGAAAGCGCCCCCGCCTATGAGGAATCCAACAGTCCCGAAACCTTCAGCGCATTCAGCATGGAGGGCAATGAACCAGATGCCGACGCAGGCAGCGTTGCCGATGCCCCGTTGTCCTCCTCCCTGAAATCCGCGATGCAGGACAGCAGCCCCTTGCAGGCTCTGAGCGATATTTTGCTTGGCAGCGGCGCTTCCGGCAGTTCTTCCCTGCTGGCCCACAGTGCCGATGAGCTGTATTTCGGCGAAAGTCTAATTTTAGGCAGTTCCGCGGATGTTGTTCTCCCTGCCAGCCTGCCGGTCTACCGCAACAGCCTGCTGGATGCCGCCGACAATACCGATGCCATGAAAGCCCGTCTTCGCACGGTGCTGGATGCTCTTGGGCTGGATGCCACACTGGCTGACACCGCCACGTTCAGCAGGGACAGCGCCGATACCATCTCCAAAACAGTATCTGGTATAAAGGAATCCGCCGAGCAGAACGGGTGGGATGCAGATTCTTCCGTGCTGAATTATCTCTCTAATGTCGCACAGCTGCAGCTGAACATCCCCGAAAGCGACTGGCCCGGTGGGCTGACAATCACCGTCTCCAACGACCTGCGCACCAGTGTGGTCTGCAACAGCTCTGCCGAGGTGAAGACCTTTGCCACCCTTGCGGAAGAGCGCGTGATTGCCGCCGACCTGCAAGAGAAATACGGTTCCCTCTTTACCTCTCTGCTTGGCGGTGAATATACCGATGTGACGGATGGAGGCGACAGCACGATCTACGGCCAGCCCTCTTCCCTCTTTGTCAAGTTCGCGGCGGATTCTTTCCATTACTTGCTGGTCAGCGTAGATACCGACGGCAATCTGTTGAGCCTGCATGAAACGGACCGCACCGTGGAGCCCCTGGGCGAATACACCAGCGTTTCCCGCGCCGAGGCTGACAAGCGGCTGGCCAACGGAGAGTTTTTGACCGACAGCTGCACGGCGGAAGCGGTTGACCCCGCCGCAGAGCCGGAGCACCTTGCCAACCTGCGCCTGACCTATGTGCAGGGGAGCGCCGCCTACTACCTGCCCATGTGGGAATACACGATTGATGAAGGCCCCGCTGCCCTGGGCGGCGGCGATGATGTCGACCAGACGCTGCACACCTTTTCTGCCTACTATGTGCCCGCTGTGGAGCTGGACGGAATCGACGTCCTAAAAAACAAATAAAGCCAGCAAAACCATACCGCAGGCCGAACCGCAACACCAAAATGTTCCGGGGCACAGCCTGCGGTATTTGTGTTATTGCAAAATTGCGGGTTCTGCGTTATAGTAAAGGCAACAACCTAACCGTTTTTATATAAGGAGGCCCGCCATGCCTACCGAACCGCAGAACCAGCCGCTAGTCAGCATTATTGTTCCTGTTTACAACGCAGCAGACCATATTGCCCGCTGTATTGAGAGCATCCGCCGCCAGACCTACCGGAATTTGGAGATCATTCTGCTCAACGATGGCAGCAAGGATGTCAGCTATGCCGTCTGCCAGAGCTATGCCGGTATTGACCGCCGCATTGTGGTGATCGACAAAAACAACAGCGGAGTTTCCGCCACCCGCAACCTTGGCATGCAGGAAGCCCACGGCAAATACTTTCAGTTTGTGGATGCGGATGATTTCATCCAGCCCTATGCCACCGAGCTGCTGGTACAGAAAGCGGAAGCCAGCCACGCCGATATGGTGATTGCCCACTACAACCGCATTGAACCGCCGGTCAGCCTGCCCAAAACCATGCGGGATACCGTGGTGGAGCGTGTGCTGGACCCCATCCTGGATCCGCAGCACCGGGTGCAGACTTTCGGCTTTTTGATGGAAGGCCCCCTGAATAAAGACGCATTTGCCTGTGGCCTGATGCAGGAGCCCGCCAGCTTTTATTACGGCGTGATGTGGAACAAGCTCTACCGCGCCGACATTGTGCGTGAGCACCCCGATGTGCGCTGCAATGAAGAACTGGACTACAGCGAGGACCTGTATTTCAATCTAAGCTTTATCCGCTACGCCCAGCAGTTCTATGCGCTTTCCACCCCCATTTACAACTATGTGCAAAACCCAGACAGCGCCGTGCACCACCTGAACCCCTTTGATGTGCTGACCACTCGGTTTGAGCTGACCACCTATTACAAGGATCTGTTCAAGCACATTGGCCTGTATGAAGAAAACAAGTACCGCCTGAACAAGTTCTTCTTTGGTGTTGCGGAAAGCTGAAGCAATCCCGCATTATTCTATTACCGCCCCGGCAGAGTTTTTTGCCGAGGCGGATTTTATTTGGCTCTATATCACATACAGCGCGCACACTGCAGCAAAAATGCCCCGGACGAGAAACGTTTCTCGTCCGGGGCATCATGATTCTTATAAAAACTCAGGATTCCTTCAGCATATGCTGGCTTTCGGCAAAAGCCACCAGCTTTTCAAAGGTTTCTGCGCTCAGGTCATGCTCGATCTTGCAGGCATCGTGGGAAGCAACAACAGGGTCCACACCCAGTGCAACAAAAAAGCGGGTCAGCTTTTTGTGGCGGCCATAAATCCGGGTGGCAATTTCCAGTCCCGGCGGCTCCAGGGTGATATACCCAGCACCATCCATCGAAATATAACCGGCCTGACGCAGATTTTTCATTGCAATGCTCACGCTCGGCTTGGTAACGCCCATCTCGGTAGCGATGTCGATGGAGCGGACTTCCCCGTTGCGTTCTGTCAGCATCAGGATCTTTTCCAGGTAATCCTCTGCGGATTCATAGATTTTCAACGACACTGCCTCCTTTGTGGACTTGCCATCTGTCATATTGCTATAAAATTATAGTGTTATTTTAACACATTTTTTCAATTTTGGCAAGTGTAATACTTTTTGTTTATCTTTCCGTTTTTTCTTTGCTTTTTGGGCGGATCCTCACGGTCAGGCATCATCCCGCGCTCTTGCTCTTATCGAACAACCCGCCAAAAAAGTTTGCCACGGTGCTGCCTGCTTTCTTCAAAAATTCGCGGAACGGTTCTCTTGTTTTTTCGTCAGCAGCCGTTGTTTCTTCCCGAGTTGCAGCTGGGGCTTCGGTTGCTCTTGGCATTTTGAGCGGGGCCGCAGTTTCCGGCGTGGCCGTTTTTGCTGTTTCGGGTGTGGCGGCGCTTTCCGGTGTTGCCGGAGCTGCACTTTCTGGGGTAGCCGTTTCCGGGGTAGCGGTCTCTGGAGTAGCAGCAGTTTCAGGCGTTGCGGGTTCAGCACTCTCCGGCGTGGCTGTTTCCGGGGTCGCCGGCGCAGCGCTCTCCGGCGTTGCCGTTTCGGGGGTAGCCTGGGCGGCAGTCTCCGGGGTCGCGAGGGCTGCGCTTTCCGGCGTGGCGGCTTCCACAACATTAATGTTCACTTCGGCATAAAAATCCAGGTCCACACAGCTTACCAACACGGTTGCCGTGCCGGGGGTCACAGCGGTCACGTTGCCGTCCTGGTCTACTGCGGCCACACTGGGGTCAGTCGAAGCAATATGTACCACTGCATCGGTCACAGCTTGGGCAAACTCTGCCCGGTCCTGCGGCGTAATATCGGAAAGGCTGCCGGTAAACCGCAGCTCCCCGGCCAGCGCGCACTGCTGGCCAACGGCAAGCTGCACTTCATGCGGCAGGGCAAAATCTTCTGCACTGCACCCACACAACAGGCAAAGCGCTGCTGCCAGCGCGGCCAAAATCCAAATCCTGAACTTTTTCATACCGGTTTCCATTCCTTTCTGCGGCAGTGGTGCATACATCTTAAAATGCGCCTTATCCTGCCAAAAAGCTTTCTGTAATAACGAACATCGCACGAAGTACAATTTTAGATAACAGTGTTCCCTCTCGGAGCGACATATATTTTCGATACGAACCTAAGGCAATCTGTAGAGGACGATGCTTGCATCGTCCCGGATGTCGGGCCTTGTCAGATATCTTGCTTCGTGATACCGGCAAACACTCCGCTGGTACACTCTGCCCCCTACGGCCGCCTTCCCCTTTCGCTTCATTCTTATCATAATACGCGGCAGGTGTGAAATTTTCAACATTTTGTTCTGTCCCCCGTTTAAAATTTTCCGGTTTTCCCGCTTGGCATGTTGTGGTATACTGTTAGCAGTATGATAAGTTGGGGGTGTATACTTTCTACAGCCACCGCCCCACAAGTTATACGATTTGTTTATCAAATCTTGTAAGAAATACATTTTGTATTAAGTCTATCGGAGGTTCTGGCCATGCTGGATATCATTCTGCTTGGCACTGGCGGCACACAGCCCCTGCCGGAGCGCGCCCTGGCGGCTGCCTGCATCACGGTGGGCGGCTCCAACCTGCTGCTGGACTGCGGCGAGGGCACCCAGACTGCCGCGCGCCGGGCCGGGGTCAGTATTTTCCGCATGGACGCCATTCTGCTGACCCATTACCACGGGGACCACATTTTCGGCCTGCCCGGCATCTGGCAGACGATGGCCGCCCAGGGCCGCACTGCCCCCCTCGTCATGGCTGGGCCGCCGGGCTTGACGGATGTGGTGCGCACCTTTTACGCCGTGGCTGGACCGCTGCCGTTCGAACTACGGCTGAAAGAACTGCCGGACTGCAAAGGCGAGTTTGAAGTGCCCGCCGGGTGCGTGCAGGCGTTCCCCCTCAAGCACCGGGTACCCTGCTGCGGATATGCGTTCACCCTGCCGCGGGCGGGCAAGTTTGATCCCCAGCGGGCAAAGGCGGCGGGCATCCCCGTGCGTTACTGGTCCACCCTGCAAAGCGGCCAGCCGGTGGGCGGCTTCCTGCCGTCCCAGGTTCTCGGCCCGCCGCGCCGCGGGCTGAAAGTTGTCTATGCGACCGACACCCGCCCCTGCGCTGCGCTGCGCCGCGCTGCACAGGATGCCGATCTTTTGTTGATGGATTCCACCTATGCCGATGACGCCGACCTGCCCAAAGCGAAGTTATACGGCCATTCCACCTGCCGCGAAACGGGGGTCCTTGCCGCCGAAGCCAACGTGTGCCGCCTGTGGCTGACCCATTACAGCGCCGCCGTAACGGATCTTGCCCCCGGCCTTGCCGCCGCGCAGCAGGCGTTCCCCACCGCAGCCGCCGGGGTTGACGGCATGCGGCTGACCTTGAATTTTGACCCTGATTAAATGAGGTTTTCCCCTTGAAAAAATCTGCCCGTCTGAACATTTTGTTTGCCATCATCATTCTGCTGGCCGCCGGGGTGCTGTGGCTCTGTTTCGGCCATCCGGCTGCCGGGTCCGGTCTGGTTGCCGTGCTGACCTATGGCGATGACAGCACCCAGCTGCGCATCCCGCTGGACACCGACCATCGCTATGATATTGATACCGGTTATTACACCATCCATCTGGTTGTGGAAAACGGCGGCATCCGCTTTGTGGAAAGCCCCTGCCCGGACCACACCTGTGAATCCTTTGGCGTACTGACCAAACAGGGCGATTGGGCCGCCTGCCTGCCCGCCCGCGCCAGCGTTACCGTTGAATAACCATACATTACGGAGGTTCCCCATGAAACCCACCTACAAGCAAGTGACCAAAACCCGCTATATTGAGCAGATCAGCCAGCTGGCGGAAGAAATTTTTGTTCAGCATTACACCAAGCTGACCCCAAAAGTAGCCCGCGCCCTGGCGGAAAAGTACCAGAGTGATATCCTGACGGATGACGAGATCCACAGCGGAACTGTGAATTATTTCATGATCTATCTGGGCAGCGATCCAGTCGGCTATTTTGCGCTGGATCTTACCCCCACGGGGGCCATGTGCCTGTCCCGCCTGTTCCTTTTGGAAAAAGCCCGCGGCCAGGGCATTGGCCGCAGCATTGTGGCCTATGCCCAAAAACTGGCCGAAGGCGATGGCCGCAGCCGCCTATATCTGCGGGTATGGGCCAAGGACCTGAAAGCTGAAGGGTTCTGCAAAAAGTGCCGCTTCCGCAAAAGCGAGACCGTCCCCATGGAAGTCCTGCCCGGCGTTACTCTCGATATCACCACCTGGGAAAAACTCTGGCGCTGACCATCCAGCCTTTTTGAAAAAAGGCTGGGCGAAAACCTTTCATGGGCCGAGCATAGGGCGGGAGTTCATCCTGGCGGACGTAAGGCAATACCGCACAATTCCCGCCTAACGGCTCAAGCACCGCTCCGGCGGCTGCGGCACGGCATCTGCGTTGCCAAAATGCTCGATAATACACAAAGTATTATCTGCGCTTTTGGCTTAGCAGCTGCCGCACCTCGCTCGCCGTATCGGCACTTAGAATTATGCGGTATTGCCGTAAAAATTATAGAGTGTTTGCCGTATATTCCACCACGCTATTCCCCACAAAGCAACGGGCGCACAATGTGCGCCCCTACGGGTGGGATGCATACAAAATGACGATTGCGCATTATAAAACAATCTGTAGGGAACGGTCTTGACCGTTCCGCGATTTTATGGTGGATGCCACAACAAATTCATACAGAAGCCCGCCGTATATTTTGGCTCCCCTGGAGGGGAGCTGTCCGCACAGCGGACTGAGGGGTGGCTCCCCACGCAGGGCCTAAGGCAACACCGCACAATTCCCGCCTTGCGGCTTAAGCACCGCTCCGGCGGCTGCGGCACGGCATCTGCCGCACCTCGCTCGCCGTATCGGCACTTAGAATTATGCGGTATTGCCCAGAATTTACGTCAGGCTCCCGGCTTGGTCAGGTTCACCCCGCCCTACCCCACAAATTTACCATTCACCCCAAATTTCAAACTTATCCCCATCTCCAATTCCTAATTTCTCATTCCTCATTCCTAATTGAGATAACTCCTAACTTTCAAGGGGGTGCCACCTTTGAATCTTCTCCACCTCGCCGATCTTCACCTCGGCAAGCGGGTCAATGGCTTTGACCTGCTGCCGGACCAGCGCTATATCTTAGAGCAGGTCCTTGACCTGTGCACTGCCCACAATGTGCAGACGGTGGCGCTGGCCGGGGATATTTACGATACCGCCCTGCCCCCTGCCGCCGCAGTTTTGCTGCTGGACTGGTTTTTGACCGAGCTTGCTCATCGGAACATCCCGGTGCTGGCCATTGCCGGCAACCATGACAGCGCCGAGCGGCTGGATTATGCCGCCGGGCTGCTTTCCAACCAACAGGTCTATCTGGCCGGGCAGTTCACCAGTGCCCCCCGCCGGGTCATCTTGCAGGATGAATTCGGCGAGCTCACCTTTGACCTCCTGCCCTTTGTCCGCCCCGCCACCGTGCGCCACTGCCTGCCGGATGCCGATATCCGGGATGAAGATTCCGCCATCGCCGCCGCGCTGGGCCCGCTGCCCACCGTCGGGGAGCGTCGGGTTCTGATCGCCCACCAAATGGTGCTGGGCGGCGGCAGTCTGCCCACCTGTTCCGGCAGTGAGAGCGTTGCCGCCGATGTCAACGTCGGCACGGTTCAGGCCGTGGATGCCGCCCGCTTTACCGGCTACCTGTACACCGCCCTTGGCCACATTCACCGCCCGCAGCAGGTCGGCTGCCCCACTGTGCGGTACGCGGGCAGCCCGCTGTGCTATTCGCTGGATGAGTGCGGCGCGCAGAAAAGCGCCGTTCTGGTTCATATCGGGGCCAACGGAGCCGAACCGGAGCTTTTGCCCCTGCGCCCGCTGCACGCCATGCGCCACCTCACCGGCCCGCTGGACCAGCTGACCGCCGCCGATACCGTAACAGATGCCGAAGATTACATCTGGGCCACCCTGACCGATCCAGTTCCCCGCCCGGACGCCATGGCCGTGCTGCGTGCCGCTTACCCCAACGCCATGAAGCTGGATTACGCCCCCGGCGGCGCACTGGATACCGGCAGCGATGCCATCCAGCAGGCCGCCCAGCTGCGCACCATGAGCTTTGACGAGCTGTTCGCCCGCTTTTTTGAAAAGATGCACGGCCGCACCCTTACCCCCGAAGAAACCGCAGCTCTGGCCCAGCTGCGCCAGGAGGCCGGACTATGAAACCTGTACGCCTGACCCTTTGCGCCTTTGGCCCTTATGCCGGCACCTGCACACTGGATTTGTCCGGCTTTGGCTCCAGCGGCCTCTTTCTGATCAGCGGCGATACCGGCGCGGGCAAAACCGCGCTGTTTGACGCTATCACCTTTGCCCTGTACGGCGAAACCACCGGCGCTTACCGCGAACCGGACATGCTGCGCAGCGACTATGCCATCCCCACTGATACCACCTTTGTGGAGCTGGAGTTCACCCACCGCGGCCGTACTTATACCGTCAACCGCACCCCTGAGCAGACCCGCGCCAAGCGCCGGGGCGAGGGCGTTACCACAGTTCCCGGCTCTGCCGCCTTAACGCAGGAGCCGGACGCTCCCGTGACCGGTACCAAAGCCGTGACTGCAGCGGTGACAGCCCTGCTGGGCATTGACGCCCGCCAGTTTGCCCAAATCTCGATGATCGCGCAGAATGATTTTGCCCGCCTGCTCAACGCTTCCAGCGCCGACCGGGCCGAAATTCTGCGCCGCGTGTTTGATACCGCCAGCTACCAGCGCCTTGGCAGTGCCGCCCGCACCAAAGCCGGGGAAGCTCTGCGCCAGGCCGAGCTTGCCAACCACACCGTTGTGCAGCTGCTGGCCGCTTTACAGCCTGCCCCCGGCAGCCCCCACACCGGCGAACTTGCCGATGCGCAGAACAGCCGTGACCCCTACCGCGCCCCCGCCGCGCTGGACTGGGCCGCTGAGATGATCGAAGCGGACACCGCCCTGACGGCGGAGCAATCCCAACAGCTGGATACCCTTGATGCCCGCATTGAAGCGCAGTCCGCCGCGGTGGAAGCCGCCCAAAACCGTGCCAAACTGCTGAGCAGTCTGGATGAAGCCCAGGCCAAAGCCGCCGAGCTGACTGCCCAGGCCCCCGCTTTGAATGCGGAGTGGGACAAGACCGAAGCCCGCCGCCCGGAGCTTGCCGAGCTGGATGCCAAGCTGCAGCGCTTTGCGGAGTGGGAGCCGCGCTATCAAGAGTTGAGCACCGCCGCAGCCAGCGCCAAAGCCGCCCGCGCCCAGGCCGAGCAGGCCGCCGCGGCGCTGGAAAAAGACCAGAAAACTCTAAGCAGTACCGATACTGCCTTAGCCCAGCTGGAACCGCAGATCACGGCCTGCGGCGAACCGAACGCCGAGCTGGAAAGCTGCCGCAAAACCATTGAGCTGACCCAAAGCCAGCAGCAGGACTGCCAAGCCCTGTTGGACGATATCCCCCGCCTGCACACCGCGCAAGCCAACTGGCAGCGCACTGCCGCTGAATACCGGCAAAAGCAGCAGCAGGCCGATGCCGCCCAGCATTCCAGCGCCGAGATGCAGCGCGCCCTGAATGCCGCCCGCGCCGGGATTCTGGCGCAAGATCTGGTGGATGGCACCCCCTGCCCGGTGTGCGGTGCTCTGCACCACCCAGCACCGGCAGCCCCCGCCCCCAGCCATGTCACCGAAGCCGCCTGCAACAAAGCTGCGCAGGCAGCGGCGAGCGCTGCGGCGGAAGTTTCCAAAGCCTCCACCGCAGCCGGGGAAGCCAAAGCCGCAGCCCAAACCCAACAGAAAAACCTGTATACGCGTGCCGCCGCCTTTCTGGCGCGCCGCCGCCAGCATTATACCGGGCCGCAGGCCGATGCCCTGACCCCGGACGAGCTGCAAACCGCCCTGCAGGCCCAACATGACAGCCTGCGCCGCGGCCTTGCCGAAGTGCATGACCGCATGGCAAATGCTGAATCCCGCAAAAAAGATCTGGAAAAGCTGACCCGCCAAAAAGCCCAGCTGCAAGCCCAGCGCCCTGACCAGGCAAACGCTGTGGAGCAGGCCCGCACCGCACAGGCCAACGCCGAAAAAGCCGCCGCAGAAGCCCAGACCCGCCTTGCCGAGGGGCAGAAAAACCTGCCCTGGCCAGATGCCGCCGCTATGGCCGCCGCCCGCGCCGAGACCCAAAAACAGCGCCGCACCCTGCAAGCCGCACTGGATGCCGCCGCCAAAAGCCGCGATGCTTTTTCCAAAGAGCTTGCTGCGGCCCAAAGCGCCGCCCAAACCCTGGCCGAACAGGCTGGGGATACCGCCAGCCGCCCGGACCCTGCCGCCCAGCAGCAGGCCCTTACTGCACTGCAAGCTGAGCGCAAAAACCTGCGCGACCAAAACCAGGCCGCCCTGCACCGGCTGGATACCAACCGCGATGCCCTGACCAAGCTAAAAAAAGCCATCACCGCCGCAGAATCTGCCCGCGCCAACGCCGCCATGCTGGATAACCTGAGCAAGACCATCAACGGCAATCTGACCCAAAAGCAAAAGCTGCCCTTTGAACAGTATGTGCAGAGCTTTTATTTTGACGGCGTGGTCGCCGCCGCAAACCGTCGTTTTACCCGCATGACGGGCGGCCAGTATACCCTGCGCCGCCGCCAGAGCGCCGATATTGCCGCCAAGACCGCACTGGAGCTGGATGTGTTCGATGCCTACACCGGCAAAACCCGCCCGGTCGGTTCCCTTTCCGGCGGCGAAAGCTTTTTGGCGGCGCTCAGCCTGGCTCTTGGCATCAGCGATACCATCCAGGAAAGTGCCGGCGGCATCAGCGTGGATACCCTGTTTGTGGACGAAGGCTTTGGCACGCTGGACGCCGACGCCCTGCAAAAAGCCATCGACACCCTGACTGCCCTTGCCGGTTCCGATAAGCTGGTCGGCATCATCAGCCACGTTGAAACCCTCCAGGACCGCATCCCCAAACAAATCCTGGTCCAAAAGACCAAATGCGGAAGCAAAGCCCAAGTAGAACTTGGTTAATTGGAAGTCAGGAGGGAGGAGTTAGGAGTTTATGGTGCGGCTTGCGCCGCGTATTAAAATCATAACACTCTTATACTCTCTCCGTTTCCTCACTTCTAATTATTGCCGCTTCCAAAAATTCCGTCCTTCAACTCCTAACTCCTACCTCCTAACTTATGAACCATCTTCTCCAATCTCAACTCCAATCCTATGCTTCCTCCGGGCTTTACCCCTTGCACATGCCGGGGCACAAGCGGCGGGTGGTGCCGGCACCGGGCCTGCCCGCCGGGTGGGATATGACCGAAGTTCCCGGCGTAGATGACCTGCACGATGCAGACGGCATTTTGGCCGATGCCATGGCCCGCACCGCCGCCCTGTGGGAGGCAAAGCGAACCTGGTATCTGGTCAACGGCTCCACCTGCGGCATTCTGGCCGCCATCCGGGCCGCTGTCGTCAGTTCCGGCCGCACCGCCGTCATCTGCGCGCGCAACTGCCACAAATCCGTTTACCACGCCATTGAGCTCAACCGCTTAACGGCACACTGGCTGGTGCCCCCCGTGGACCCGGCGTTCGGCATTTACGGCAGCATCCCCCCCGCCATGGTAGCGGATGCCCTGCGCGCCTGCCCGGATGCCGCTGCGGTCATCCTTACCAGCCCCACCTATGAGGGTGTTTTGAGTGATCTTGCCGCCATTGCCGCTTTGTGCCACGCCGCCAACGTTCCCCTGATC
>ULRW01080848.1_pt1 | contig 13601 bp, 9 predicted proteins | sample 1955581 | NCBI WGS metagenome assembly ULRW01 (sample SAMEA4835687, study PRJEB28245) | human gut metagenome | biome: gut microbiome; material: fecal sample | place: Denmark | collected 2008 | reverse complement strand
CTTGCCTGCTTTGTCTTTTTCGATGTATTCTTTCTCGAAGAAGCCGTCCGTTTCGTATTTGATTTCGATGCCGGACGTCCACGCTTCTTCGTATTTTTTGTTGTTTTCTTTGTAGCCATAAAATCCTCCCCAGACACAACTAACATGTACGATATCTGCTAATTGATTCGCAGCGTACTGAAATTATATTATACACTGAATCGCTTTTTACCGCAAGTGTTTTATCGAACAGATGTTTATTTATTCATCAACCCTCTCAGTTTCTGATAAGCCTTATCAATTCCTCCAATCTCATTAACAAGTCCAGCCGTCACCGCATCCTCTCCAACCAAAACAGTACCTAAGTCTTTGGACAACATACTCGTATTCATCATTAATTTTTCTAAATTTTCTTTGGAAATGCGGCTATGCTCTGCCACGAAACAAATAATTCGATCCTGAATCTGTTGAAACTGCCGATATGTCTGCGGCGTTCCCAGTACCATGCCATTCATCCGAACCGGGTGGATAATCATCGTCGCCGACGGAACAATAAAAGAATAATCTGCCGCTACGGTAAGTGGAACAGCTATCGAATGACTGTCTCCAATGACTAAAGAAACTGTCGGCATACTTAAGGAATGAACCATTTCCGCCAATGCAAGTCCGCATGAAACATCACCGCCGACGGTATTCATAAGAAATAAAATCCCCTTTACCTTTTCGTCCTGCTCTGCCCTTGCTAAAATCGGCAGAATGTGCTCATATTTGGTTGTTTTTGCATTTTGTGATAAGCAGTCATGTCCCTCAATCTCCCCAATAATAGATAATGTCAATATTCCTTCGTTCATTACCATGCCATATTCTTTTACTTCATCCTGTTCCATCTGTTTCGCCCTCATCTTTCCTGTCATTATTGACTTCCATTTGATACGAAACAGTATTTCCTAAATCATAAAAATTTATCCCTGATAAATTTCCGGTCGTCTGTCGCTTCTTGAAAAAATCGTTTTTTGAAATACCTCTTCTGAAAAATCAAGAGTTACATAGTCATTCCATTTTTTAGAGTCCGGCGAAATCATGCTTCCATCCGGTGCATAGGCAGCCGAACTTTTTGTATATTGGATTCCATCTCCCTCTCCCGTTCGATTTACGCCTACCACATACGAGGACATTTCAATCGCTCTCGCCGTAAGCAGAGAATACCACTGCTTAATGCGGCTCTCCGGCCAGTTTGCAATCAAAAAGATAACATTTGTATCAAGCGGCATCTGCTGAAACATTTCAGGAAAACGCAAATCGTAGCAGACTGCCATACCAAGGCGCATTTCATCCATGGAAATATGACAAATTTCACCGCCCCCTCGATACGCCTTTGTCTCACCACCATGCGTAAATGGATGGATTTTCTCATAGTCGGCAAGCACACTTCCATTTTCATCAACAAAACAAAAATGATTTCGCCCAAACTCATCCGGCATGGTAATATAACCAAAACCAATCATTATAGAATATTTTGCAGCAAGAGCCGAAAAATATGCAATTGTCTCCTCATGATAATCTGCCATCTCTTGAACCCGGAGGGAAAATCCGGTCAATGTCATCTCCGGAAACAAAATAATGTCAGCATGCTCATCCGCCGCCTCCTTTATCATTTCCTCACATTGAATCATATTTGCTTCTTTGTCTTCCCAGACAATGTCCATGTTTGTAAGCGCAATTTTTTTAGACATAAAAAGCCCCCTTTGTCTTCTTCCTCAAGTATAACATAGGTTGGGGAAAGGGGCAAAGGGAGCTAATATTAAATATCTTTTACAATTTCATCAAAACGAGCAGCTTTCTTTTCTTTTGAAACACGTCCTGCCGGATGATATACCCAGGTTAATTTCGGTTCATCCGCTTTATCTGTATATCTTTCTAACAGTAAATCCCAATTTTCTTTGTTATTCAAAAAATTATAAACTTCTGTTCCAACTGCTACAATTGTATGTGGCTGAAATAACGCAATTTCCTCCAAGAATATTTTCTTATATACATCGTCTACTACATGCTTACAGCCACTCCGATTTAATTCTGCAAATGGTACATACTTTTCTTCATTTGCTGATGTAATCTCATATCGGAACAAATTTGTCGTGTACACATTTTTTAATTGATGCTTGTTCATAAAAGATACAATCATCTGTCCATAATCTTTTTGTCCTGTCAAGCGTTCTACATTTTTACAATCATCCTGTAAATCAAGGGAACGCCACAAATGAGTACAGAGATACTCCCCTACTGGTTCATTATGCTTAAGTAGTTCTTCAATGTTTTGATTAAGAACATCATAGCCAAAACAGTCCTCTAATTTATTACTTGGCGAATCAAATACAAGCATAACCCTTTTATCCTCATCAAAAGGCCCGTAGTCTATCGTATCATCTCTATGATTCTCATTATAAATATCTAATAAATCCAAACCATGATTACCATTAGAAATAATTCCATATGTAAAAGGAGTATTCTCTAACACACTTAAATTTTCAAGATAGGTTTGGGTGATAATATGTTTGCTCGATTTATCTTCTAAATCTAATTTTCCACAACATACTTTCCCCTTTTCATTTAGGATATTACAGATATGAAAATATACATTCTCATCATATTTTCTGTAGCCACATGAAAAGTTAAACTCATTTAATTTATTTCTGCATTCTTCTGCTGTCATTTTCATAAATGTCATCCTTTCTGTATAAACTCAATCTACATTAATTATATTTCATAAACTCTTTGATTTGTTTTTTTGTTGCTATAGATTTCCAGCCCGAATATTTTCCATAAACAGTTTTACCTTTTTGTTTCTTGTACGCTCGGACGCGTACTTTTCCGGTTAATACAAATTCAGGTGTCTTTGGCAAAATAATATACCAATATAATTTTCTGTTTTTCAAAGAACTCTTTTGGGTTTTAATCGTTTTTTTCTTTATTGTACATGTTCTTCGATATGCAGAATAATTATATAGCTGGACCTCATAACCAGTTGCGCCTTTCACCTTTTTCCAAGACAAAGTGTATCGTGATTTCGTAGTCACTTTCTTTGCATTTTTCTTTTTCACTTTGACACTGTGAACTTTGCCTGGCTTTTTTACCTTGACGGCCTTCGCGGATGATTTGTTATTTGTTTGCTTATCCGCAGCATCGCTATCATCATCCCAAGACCATTCATTATCCGCAGCATCCCCTGAAGAATTGTCTGCGTTTAAATCCTCAATATTATACACTACTGCCAATTCTGCACTATTTTTCATGCCATTTTTTACAGCAATTGCCCTTAAAGTAAATTTGCCGTTCTGATTAAACAAAATAGGAAGTCCCAAATATTCATTGGAATTAATAGTTGGCACAGAACCATCAGTAGTGTAATAAATTGTTGCACCACTCGTATCACAATTCAAATTTACAACAACAGCTCCATGGTAAGTTCCGCTGTTCATATTGGCTGTCGGCGTTTTTACCGTATTCCTCATGTCCGGTTGAGCAGTAGGCACGGGAGTATTTGTCGGCCTTGATACTTCTGACAAATTAATATTATAAGTCTTAACTAGTTCTTCACTACTTACCCAGCCGCTTTTTACTGCAATAGCATTAATTGTATAAGTACCATTACTATCGAACACTATTGGCGTCCCCGTATATTTCTTTGAGCCGGTAGTAGGAGAACTTCCATCCGTTGTATAATAAATTACTGCCCCTTTTGTACCGCAAGACAACTGAATTGATAGTGCTTGTTTATAATTTCCCTGTTCAATACTTACCGTAGGTTTTGAAACCTGAAACTTTACTGTCATTTCTGTTGGTGCACTTGCCCCGTAACCATCGGCAACAGCAATTAATTTGAAATAAGTAGTTCCATAAATTGAAAATGGCGTTGTATACAAAGTTGAACTTGTCGTGACTTCATCATCCATATTTGAATAATAAATTTTCGCACTTGGAGCATCACTATGCATAATAATTCTTTTTTCATTTTCGTTTACATTCTTAACTTCAATTGTTGGACTATCGGTCACAAAATATTTACCTAATTTCTTTAGCAAAATCTTTCCGCCATTGACACCGGGAACACATGCAAATGTATCTGTAAAGTCTAGTCCCGGAAATGCACTTTGCTCGGTTAGCTGCATTGAATTCAGCGCAGTTCCCTGTTTATCTGTTAGATAAGTTCGATTTAATTCGTCATATAATTTTGAGTATGTAAATACATTTTTTATAGTTATCATTGCATACGACTTTCCAATCACTGTTCCAGCAAATTGTGTACCCCTAATTTTTTCTTCTAATGAAACACTTGATATAATATACTGCTGACTTACTTCATCTCCGCATCCAACCAAACCTCCAACACAAGAACCATTTACATAACTTTTGGACATACAATTTTCAATCATTACATTTTCTGCATATCCAACGAGACCACCGACATAGTTACCTTCTAATTCCATATCAGCATAGCAATTGGTAGTATTAACATAGTCAGCTTTTCCTGCAATTCCACCCACCATACTGTCTGTATCAGAACTTTTTATCGCGCCTAGCGAAACACAATTACTGATTTCTAATGTTGATTTTGAATTATCTGATGTTCCTCCTATAATTCCTCCATAATAAATTGCATAATTACCTGCTGTTGACATCTTAATATTGACGCTGCAATTATTTATTTTTACACTCTGCGTTTCCTTATGAATATTTACATAAGAACATATTCCGGCAAATGAACCACTTTCTCCTTTCTGATATTTTGATACATCTGCTTTCCCTTCTACGTCAACATTTTCTATTAATATTTTCCCTTTAAGACCATCATACGCAAAATCAATTGTATTAATCAGGAACTCTTTACCATAATCATCACTTCCTATATTTGAATTTTTTATTTTCAAATCTCTCACGGTAGCAGAACCAACGATACTGTCAAACACTACCGAATGTAAATTCTTAATTGTATGTCCCCTTCCATCCAGCACACCACGAAAACCTTCCGCCGGCTTAAAATTCCCCTCATATTCGGACATATCAATATCTGCAGACAAGCAATATTTTCCATCTACTACATAATTTAATTTGTCCATATCTTCCGGCGTTTTAATTTCCTCGTAATCCGAATAATTATTCGCCTTCACTACCGATTTAGAATACACCTTTTTTTCTTTAGCCGTTACATTCATCACTTCCTTGTTAGGAATCAAGCCGGCTATCACCGCAAAACATAATAAAATAGCTACTGTTTTTCTTCTCATATTTTTCTCCGATATAGTGTTAATTTATCACTATACTTTTCCTTTCTTTCCTATATTTTATCCAACATAATTAGAACTCCAACTATATGGTACCCTGTCCCCCTTTTTTAACTCTTGTTCATAATCCACTGCATCATAATTTTCTTCCCCCCAATCTTTTGATTTTGCTTCATCCATAACGTAATCAGGATTATAACCACTACTCACATTATCGCTGTAGTGATAATATCCAGTATATATATCTACTGCCTTGATACACACCGCATAATAATATTCACTATAGCCATCTTTACCCATAAGCACAACATACCTTCCATTTCCATCACCTTCGTAATCCATCACCCGGTATTCAGAAATATCATCTTCGCTTGGTATTTTAAATTGTATAACTTCTTTGGCACATTGTTTTACAGCTTCCATCCGGTCTGTATAAAATGCTTGTGGAGTTTCCAGAAAATATTCGGTATTTTTATGCGTATATTTAACAATAGAAAACACAGTTGCAGCAACAACAAAACACGCCACACCAATAATTGCAATTATCTCAGGTTTTTGCATTTTATATCGCATTCCTTTAGAAACTGCATCTTGCCGCATTTTTGTCCGGTAACGGTTTAATGAAAAGGAGCCTGCCAGTAAAACAATACATATAATATGCAGTAAGAATCCGAATCCAAAATGTTTGCACTGGTCACGCAATGAATTGTAAAGCAAAAAATCACTAAATATAACAATGCCTGCAAATACCACTACCGGAATCATCGCCGGCCACCACCTATTAATAAAATGCAACCCTGCCGATATTACAAGAATACCGAGGCTAACTAATAATAAAGGCAATAGAATAGCTTTTGCTGCATGAAAATTAGGCCATTTAGACATAATTCCCACTGCGCCATGATCAACTGCTACTCTAACCTGATTTGCGTTACTGTAAAATATGTTGTCTGCTATATCACTCCCACTTAAGGTAACTGAGGGCACAAAAGCTACAACAAGTGCCGTAATTGCTAACATAATTAACGAATACACCTTACTTACTCGTATTTTTTTCATCTTTTCCGCAATAATAGTTGGTGCTCCGCATATATTGCAAAATTTTGAATTAAAATTAATTATATTCCCGCAATTAGTACAATAGCTTGTTTTTCTTTCCATTTTTTTACCGCAGTTCGTACAAAATTTCATTTCGTCGGAAACAAGTGTTCCGCAATATTTACATATCATAAAAATCCTCCTCAGTTTTCAGTTTTTTGTCTACACACTTCTTCTTGTATATCCTTTAAAATATTTTCATCTTTAATGTACTTATACAATTTTTCAACTTCATCATATCGCTTTTGGTCAATCAAATTATATGCCTGAAACTCATATACTGATTCTTTTCCCTCTTCAGAATCAATTTTATTATAAATTTCTATTGCCTTGTCATATTCACCAGAATCACGATAATATCTAGCCAGTCTACCATACGCAAAAATAAGGTTATCCTCATCCTTTATCTGCTCATAAAGTTTTATTGCTTCCGTAAACTTATTCTCATATAATAACATTAACGCCTTTTGTTGTATCACCTTTCTCTCTTCTTCTTTTTCTCCCCATTTGTGATAAATCGCAATTGCTTTATCATATTCCTCTTTTTCAAAATAACTTTTGGCCTCCTTGCATTGTATTTTTTTAATTTGCTGATTTGCCACTTTTTTATCTTCCATATCATTCAAGTACTCCATTGCTTGTGAATACTGTTCATTCGCCATAAACTCTTTTGCTTTTAGCAGTTTATAATCATCTGAACGATAATACAAAAATGAACTTGTTAATTTAACTGCAATCAGTACAAACACAGCAATAAGTGCAATAATAATTATCGTTTTTATTCTTTTCTTACGTTTTTTCAACATTAAAATTTTTTCATCAATTTTTTCAATATACTTGTTGGATTCCTTAAAACCGGCAAATCCCAAAAATAATTTTTTTGTCTTTTCAAGAGCTACAACATTACTGCTATGTCTTATTTCATTGATTGCATTAATATAAGCAATATTCTTTTCGCATTCCGAAATATAATCAGAAGTCTCTTTATAATCTTGTAATTCATAAAATTTAAATAGAATATTTGTGAAGTCATCACTTGTACGTGCCCCATTAAATTTTTTTACTAAGTCATAGTACTTTTCTTCTTTTAGCTTTTCCTTTTTTATTTCACATTCCTTTATTTGCTCATTTGCATCCTTATACTCAGGAATCGTTCGAAACATTTTCTTTGCTTCATTACAGGCTCCTTCTCCCTTTGCATATTTTAAAAGCTCTACAGCTCTTATGTAAATAGGCTCATACTTTAAAAGTTTTACCTGTTCTGCATTTGTTTCATCTGCATATTGTAAAAATCTTTGAAAATTTATATTGTTTTCAAAACCATTATCGCGTTTAATCAGGTCATATATATTTTGCGCACGTAATTGAGCCATCAATTTAAGCAAATATGCTTCCGCACATTCAGGATAAGAATCCAAAATTCTTTCCGCATATTGATCTACTTTCTCCCAATTAGCATCTTCCAAGAACATATTTGCACGTGTTAGTAACGGTTGAATCGCATCGGTCGCTTTTTTATCTATATTGTCTGGATTTTTTTCTTCTTGTGCAATAAATGTATTGTTTGTTTCATCCAGATGTTTATTTATATATTCATGACTTTGATTCATTGGCTGATATGAAACTTGGTTGTTCGACGGCATACTATTACCTATATATGTCTTTTGCTGTTGAATGTTTTGTATCACATAATTTCTAACAACCAAATCATAAATTGCCCCTGCAACACCTATGATTCCACCAAATAGTACATTTAACACCAAGAAAACAATAATAGATGCTAAACGACTCGAATAGTCATTATAAATCTCATCAATTGACATATATAACAGTTTGTCTTTTTTATTTACTCGCTTAATTCCAAATACTATATTCCAAATACCAACAAATATCAAATACCAAAATGCAAAAATAGATATTAATGTTTGTATTCCACCAACGCAAATCCAAATAATTCCACTAACCATTTCTCTTATTCCAATATTTTGCCTAAGCATTTGGCTATTATCAAAAAAATTGCGATTTTGTTGCGATTGATACGTGTAATTGCTATATCCATTTGCCTGGGTTCCGCAATTTACACAGAATTTTGCCTCGTCCATCATTGCATTTCCGCAATGCGCACAGATTTTCATAAATAACACCTCTCCTTCTTCAAAACTTGCCCCTATCATACCACTCCCCTGTCCATTCCCCTTTCTTTTTTTTGCACACAAAAAAAGACGACTCACCGCCGTCTTTCCTATCTCACATCTATTCTAAAACATCCGTCAACGTATACACATCAACACTTCCAAAGCACTGTAACAGTAAATAATCTAATGGATATTTGTCATCCATCGGACGCATACCGCACAAATTCAGTATGCTGTCTGCCATTGCTACAAATTCCTTTTTCACGACTTCCGGCGACTCTTCTCCTGACTGTTTCAAAACCACATAATGAATCAGGACAAGCAAATCTGCACGGCGTATGTTATGCGTGCGCTGGCGCTGCTTACGGATTTCTTTCTCCAATTCCTGTAATTTTGTTTCGTCATCCTTCTTACCGGTTCGACACTTGGTATACGCCTGCAAAAGCCGCATTTCCTTTTCTTTTTGCTTAGCAATTGAACTAATATCAGAAATATATTTCGCATCCACTGCACCAATTTCTTTTTGCAGCAAATTCCGCTTCATATCGCCAAACCGTGTATGTGGAAAATGAATACCATCATAAATTTCTACAATCAAATCCGAGACACGGCGAAGCGGACTATATGCCATCTTCGTCAAAAACTGAATTTCTTTCACTTTTTCTTTGGATAACGGGCTTTTTACCAACCGGGTCTGATTCTTTATAAAACGCCGTATTTCTTTTCCGTAGTCTTCTTCCTTAATGTCATTGTTTTTCAACCACGAAAAAAATCCGGCATCTTCTAAGGCAGTAAACAAACATTGTTTGATATCTTTTCTGAAAAAAGCCAGTGCTTTCTCTAACAATGCCATATAATTTTGATAGGTTGTCATGCTATAGCCTTTAAATAATGCTTCGTTTTTTCGCATCCACACAAGAAATTCTTTTGTGTCAAGATTTTTTACCGGCTCATAACGCTTTAAAATCTCGTCCGTGTGTGCCGTCTGCCTGATAGGCACATTCCAATCGCTGTATTGCTCAAAATAAGCAACCATCTCCTCATACTGCTCATAAGTCATATGATTTTCCAACCCGTACAAAGCAATCATCTCGTGATAATCATTCACCTGAAAATCATGTTCAGAAATGGCATACATAAAATATTCTCTTGTTTCATCCACTGATAACTGACAGACAAATGCCAGATGAATAATCTGTTCTCTTTTTGGCATCGACTGTCCATGAATACCAAACCATTTTTGAATGGTTGGACGTGAAGCGATTTTTGCCTTTGACACTTTATCATAAAAGTTATGATAAGCATTTTGCCTGACCTCATCCTCAATTACTGGACTGATTGTTTTTTCTGTTGTTTTCCATTTTTCAATCATGAAACGGTCGCATTTCATAAAACACTTTTGCATCATTTCATGAAAAATACGTCTCTTTTCTTCCTCTTCCATTATGTTCTCCTGTTATGACAGTGAATCTAAGTCACCATTAAATTTAACTTTTGATTTCTTTTTCTTTGGCACCGGTTTTGGCGTAACTGTCGGTCTTGGCGTGGCAACAGTTTTTTTCTTTCCTTTGCTAATCGTAAGCCGCAGCGTTTTTTTCGATACATCGGAATACGTTTTCCCTGCCGGAATATTCTGTTCAATCACCGTACCTTTCGCCTTTTTGCTGTATTTCGTTTGGAAACGCACGGTCAAACCTTCGTCTTTTAATTTCTTCAGATTCTCTACTGCCGCCTTTTTTTCTAACCCGACATAATTTTCAATTGTAACCGTATATGGTGTTGCTGTTGACGTTGGTACACTTGTTGCCGGCATTGTTGTTTGAGGGGCAGCCACCACTGGTCTTTTGTTTATTTCCGATTTATTTTGAAAGACAGAAATAACGACCACAAGCAGAACCGCAATCAAACCTGCTATAAATATTTTGGAAGCAGTTCTTCCTTTTTTGCGTCCTTTTTTCTTATCATAAAAATCATCGATTTCACGCATAATATGAGCCGTATTAAAAGGATGATATGTTGTATTTTCTTTATCAGCATTTGCTTTGCCTGAAAATTCTGATAAATCTTTTTTCTCATACAGCATTTCAAACAATTCATCCATTGTTTGGAACCGGTCTTTCGCATCAACGGAAAGCCCTCGCTCAATCACGTGAATTTCATGCTCACTCAATCCTGTACCATAAAATTCATGCAGTGGTTTCATATGGTCCGCAATCATTCGCTCAACCGAATCATCCGGGTCGATTCCTGTAACCGCAAAATATATGGTCGCACACAGCGAATAAACATCGGTAAACGCTCCTTGTTTTCCTCGCTGCCTGCACTGCTCAATTGGTGCATAGCCACGCTTGTAAACAAGCGTTAATTCCTTGTTTCTCTGTTCTTCAAAATTTCTTGCCTCACCAAAATCAATAAGCTGAATACTTCCACCTTTTGTCATCATTAAATTATCCGGGCTGATATCACGGTGAATAATTCCTTCTTTATGTATCACGCAGAGAGACTCTATCACAGGTTTTAATTTTGTAAGGATATCTTCTCCCTTCATCGTCCCATAATTTCTAACATATTTTTTCAGGCTCTCGCCCTCAACATATTCCATTACAATATATGAAATCGAATCAACAACAAAAAAGTCACGGGCAGAGGCAATTCCATCCAGTGCATAAAAACGAGCAGCCATCTTCACTTCACGCTGTGCTACTTTCCGGTCTTTTTCACTGCTGTTTTCATACTCTTTAATCGCCACCGGAACATCAATTAAAGTGTCCATTGCCTTGTAGGTTGTTCCAAAGCCACCACTGCCAAGTGTACACTCAATCACATAACGATTATTTAGTTTTGTTCCTTTTGTTAATTCGTATCCCATTGTTTGCTAAATCCTTTTTCTTTCATCATAGCATTAAACAAAAAATGCCAAAAAATATTATAACACCGTTTTGTCCAATTCTATTTTTTTTTTTTTGAAAAAGGCAAAAACGATTTTCTTTTACTATATCTGCTTTACCTTACTTTCACTATATTCCTTTTTATTCTTTCTTGTCCGATAGGTACAGATACAGAATTTTATCTTTGTTTTTCCGCTCGAATATTTAAAATTTAACGTGGTATTCTTTTTCTTGATTTTCTTTTTTGCCAATGGTATTCTTTTATATTTCTTATTCCCAACTTGAACCCACATTTGCAGGTATGGGTCAGACCATGATTTTATTCGAACACTCACATATTTTATGCCATCTGGCGTTATTTTCCTTTGTAATGTAAAGGAAGGTGCCCTTCTCTTTACTACCTGTTTTTTTACATTCGAAAAAGTTCCATACGTTCGCAAATTTTCATTAATTCGATAAGCACGAACTTTATAATAATATTTTTTTGCATAATTCACCTTAACATCAGTGAATCCATTTTTATTTTTCAAACCATCCGCTATTTTATAAAATCCACGATTCTTTCTCACTGAGCGGTAAACTTCATAACCATCTGCCGATTTGACTTGCTCCCATGAAAGTTTAATCTGTTTTTTCTTTCCTGCTTTTAGTTTAAGATTTGTAACTTTTTGTGGAACAGACGGCGTTTGCAATATTGGTGATTCCGACGTTGGTATATTAGGTGTCAACGTTGGTATCACTTTTTGAGGGTATGTAGCACCATTTTTTGCAACCAGTTCAATACCCGTAACTGTTAATTTTTCTAATTCTTTTGGCCAAGTGCCCGAATAGGAAAATGGTTGAATATTAATTCCAGATGCAAATATTGACTTTATCACCTCTTTATTATTTTCAATCTGTTTATAGCAGAGAGGTATTACAACTTCCAAAACCACATCTTTATTTTTTACAAATGGCCTATCTACATATATTCTTGTATACTTCAGGTCAATATAACATGCTTTCCAGCCATTTGTATCAGATAATGGAGACCAAACATCAAATTTTATATTCTTAAGTAAATTCTCCTGTGATATTTTACCCAGATTATTATACTCTAATTTATATTGTATTTTAATTTGAGAATAGTTTTCTGGTCGATGCCATGCACTATTTAGTTCCTCTCCAAACCCAAAATGGATCCAACTGTTATGAAAAGTTGTTTGAAAACGTTCTAAATTGACAGAATAATTCTTTACAGGTCCGACTTTTGGATTTTTATCAATGTTCGCTTTCCTCTTCGGATACGGCGTTTCCATTTCCTCATATGGGGTTTGTGTAGGCGTAATAGTTGTTAATGGCTCTGCATATCGTGCATTTTCATACGGTACAAACTCAATAGATTGTATTTGTAACTCCTCTACTTCTAATGGCCAAGTATATTTTCCATCCTTATCTTTATACGAACTATTTAAATCAACACAAAAACGATATGGATATGTTTCATCCCCTCCATATGGATATAATTGGCATCCTTGTAAACTAATTTGTTGTTCATAGGTGTTTGTTGTAACATTGGACACGCTATAATTTCCTCCCCACTCAAAATGACATGTTATCGTATTACAATACCATTTTTCATCACTAATTTTTGCTTTTTCTTGTTCTTTTTCATCCTTTACTTTTATAGAATAATAAAATTTCACCGAAGAATAATACTTGGCAAGAGAAATATCAGAAAACACAGGGGGCGACTCAACAATAAGATTCTTGCCTGTTGTTTTTACATTTTTGTCCGATAAGTCCACCCAAATAGGAACTATTAAATCTCCTTCATTGTATAGAAAATCCGATGTAACAGCCTCACTGTATATAGGATTTCTTTGGCTATGTTGTAAGTTACACATACAAATTGTTATAACAATAATAATTGCTATTTGTTTTCTCCTTGTCCTCATAAATACACTCTCCTCCAAATCATCAAATTATGGTACTTCATTTATCATAGCATATATTCAATTTTTTGAAAACTTTTTTTGTAAAAAGCCTTTATACGTGATTTAAAATAATCCCAAAAAATTACATTTAACCCTCTTGCATATTTTATTATTTATAGTATATTATAGATAGTAATTGGGGTATGTGTTTGCGGACACATACTTAAAGGAGTCGGAGAAATCCGGCTCCTTTTAAATTGGTTCAATCATGACCACCAGCTCAGCTGGTGGTTTCCTCTGCGGCTA
>ULRW01070704.1_pt1 | contig 14146 bp, 11 predicted proteins | sample 1955581 | NCBI WGS metagenome assembly ULRW01 (sample SAMEA4835687, study PRJEB28245) | human gut metagenome | biome: gut microbiome; material: fecal sample | place: Denmark | collected 2008 | reverse complement strand
TCGCTGCATCTTGTGTCCAGCTGCATTAAGCCGATAAGCACATTTATTTTTATTCTGCGCTACTCAGTATCGACAACGAACTTTTTGATGCCGCAAATCTGGATGGAGCAAATCGGCTGCAGCAGATCCTTCACATCTCGATTCCGGCGATGAGCAAGGTTTTCTGCATCACATTGATCACACAGATGGGTACTATTCTGGCCAGCGGTGTATCGCCTTTCTATGAATTGACCTTCAATAATGGCTCACTATATGACACCACACAGGTCTTGGGAACCTACCTTTATAATGGCTTGGGAGGCGGCCGGTATTCGTTCCTGACAGCCGTCAGTCTGATTCAGTCTTTAATCGGTCTGGTTTTGGTTCTTGCATCCAATACGGTCGTTAAAAAGGTCGACCCAGACAGCGCGATGTTCTGAGAGGTGTAACAATGAAAAGTAAAATGAAGCACCATTCTCTGAAACAATCGGGCGTTGGTAAATTCTCTTATGTTTTCCTTGCAATCATGTCGGTCGTGTTCCTGTTCCCGATGTTTCTTGCCATCATGGTTTCAATCACATCGCAGGACAGCATTCGTCAGTTCGGCTTTCAGATCATCCCCACCGAATTCAGCCTTGAGGCTTATCGGATGCTACTGGATGAGTATGGTTCCAGCCTGCTGAGATCCATGACACTTACCGTTGGCACAGGCATCATCCAGCCGGTCTTGTCGATCATTCTGACGGTATGCATGGCATATCCTTTGAGCCAGCCGGATTTCAAGGGGCGCGATTTCTGGCGCAAGTATCTGGTCGTTACAATGCTGTTTTCGGGCGGACTCATCCCGACATACATTTTGTATACGAAGTATTTGCATCTGAAGAACAACATCCTCATTTATTTGCTGCCGGGTATCAGCGCATGGAATGTATTCCTTTTCCGGACATTCTTTGTAAACATCGATAAAGCGATGGTCGAGTCGGCCAAAATTGACGGCGCAACAAATTTACAAATTCTGTTCAAAATCATGCTGCCGTTGACGAAGCCGCTTGTGGCAATGAATTTCTTTAACGGTTTCCTCGGCAGATGGAATGACATTACGACGCCGCTCTACTATGTTACGGAAAAGAAACTGTACACGATACAGTTCCTGTTACAGCAGATGCTTATGAGCGCGGAAACAGCAAAATCGCTCTTGATCCAAGGATTTGCAGTAGATGCTTCCGCACTTACCATACCGATTGAATCCATTCGGTATGCGTTGGCCGTTATCGGCGCTCTGCCGGTGCTCATCATCTTCCCTTACATTCAAAAGTTCTATGCAAAGGGAATTATGCTGGGTTCCACAAAGGGCTAAGATAGATCAAAAAACAAAACGGAGGAGAACAAACACAAATGAAAAAGATGCTCGCACTCATCCTTGCGCTTGTGATGCTGGCCTGTGTATTTGCAGGATGCAGCAAGCAGGCCGATCCGTCGACGGAAGCTGAGCCGTCAGACAGCGCCACAACGGATACTGAGGACACCGAAAACACACAGTCTGCCGAAAAAATCACTTCCGGTGACGAGGAACTCGAACCGGTCACGCTGAAGTGGTATTACGTCGGCGACGAGATGGAAGGTTCCGCAGACGTTATCGAAGCATTCAACAAGAAACTTGCTGATGTCCTGCCGAACACTACGCTGGAAATTGTTTATGTTGGCAGCTATGACCCCTATTTTGAGCAGTGGCCCCTCCTGCTTGCTGGCGGCGAGGAAATGGACATCGCATGGGAAGGCTGGGGCACCAACCTTGCACAGGATGCCGAGGACGGCAACGTTCTCCCGCTTTCCGAGCTGATGAACAAATATGCTCCCAATCTTGTCAAAGAAAGTGAAATCTGGCCCGCTGATTATGACTCCTGCAGCAAGGATGGCGAGCTTTATGCGATCCCGTCCATTCAGCCGACCGTCCGTGAAAGTACGACTCTCAGCATTGACCCCTCTGTGGTTGAGTACTTTGACGTGGATGCAATTTTGGAAGAAACGCATTCGCACGATAAGCTAACTGAAAAATTCCTCGACCTTCTGGAAGAAGGGCTTCAGAAATCCGTAGATGCAGGTGCTATTACACTTGGCGACAATAGTTGGTGTATTGATGGATCTCTTTTTGAACTTGCTACTCGTGGCTATGTAAGTATGGATTCGTCGGGAATGCCCACTTCACTCGGAAATTTTTACATTGACCCGGAAGCAAACAATGACGAGGTTCTGTTCCGCTATGAATTGCCTGAAGTACAGATGACTGCGGAAAGAATGCAGAAGTGGGCAGAGCTTGGTTACTTCACGCAGGCGCAGATTGCTGGCCAGAGACAGGAAGGTGCATTGGAAATTCTCCGTGGAAATGGGAATGCAACTGCTTCGTGGCTTGGAGCAGATGAGCGTGGTGTAAGCGCCGGGATGGGAAATGATGGAAACGAAAAGGTTTTTCTGCTTCTTGATCTGCCGGAGCAAAACTATGTTGGCGTGAGTTCCTTCAACTATGCAACTGCACAGGTTATTCCCTATACCTCCAAGAACCCCGAACGAGCAATGATGCTTCTGAATCTCCTCCATGACGAACCGGGCACTGTCGGCAATGATCTGATGAACCTCCTTTGCTACGGCTTCGAGGCGAATTCCGAAGAAGCTGCCGAGTACGGTTGGGCAAACTATACCGCAGTTGAAGAAGATGGCCAGATGTATGCTGATCCCAGCATCCGCAACGGTGCAGATTCCAAGCACACGATGACGAACTGGGTCATGGGCAACACCTATAAGATCATGCATGATGGTGGTAGTTTAACTACTGCAGAGCGCAAGACGTATGCTATGGATTTCTGGGCGAACAAATACCCTTCTTTTAAAACGTGCCTAGTCAGCTACATGAAACCGTCGTCTATTGATTTTGCATCCGAACTTGAAAGCATTAATCTGATTTATAATGAGTATGAAGGTCAAATTATTGGTGGCGGTGTGGACTTAATAAAGGAATGCATGGAGAAGATGAACAACTCTAGCCTTGCCACGATTAAGGAAAACCTGAAAGCACAGATCGACACCTACGCAGGAAAATAAGCGCCCCAAGACTGTTTCAAATCCCGTAATGACGTGAAGGTATAAATTCGGTTAAGACGGAACCGCTCGTGCAAACACCCGCATGGATGATATATCTGTGCGGGTGTTCTTTTCAAAAAGTATGACGTGACAACATTCTAAAGGAGAATAATAGATGGGCAATAAACTAGATGTGGGCTTGATCGGTTTGGGCGGTATCTGCAATTATTGCCATATGCCTGCATACATGAAAATGGAAGACATTAATATCGCAGCCATTTGTGATGTAGCTCCCGGTAAAATTGAGACTTTTAAAGAAAAATGGGCGATGCCTGACGTGCCCTCGTTTACAGATTACAGAGAACTCCTTGAGCATTGTGATCTTGACTTTGTCGATATCGCTACGCCGAATTATCTGCACTCGGAGATAGCCGTAAGCGCCTTGGAGCATGGAATTCATGTATTCTGCGAAAAACCTGACGCGATTTCAGCTGCCGAAGCATTGAGAATGAAAGACGCTGCGGAAAAGAATAATCGGCATCTAATGGTTATGAGAAACAACCGGTATTTGCCGACGTCCCGCTTTCTGAAAAAATACATTGAAGAAGGAAAAATGGGCGAAATCTATTGCGGCCGCTGCGGCTGGCAGCGTCGTCGCGGTATTCCGGGAAAAGGCGGATGGTTTACCACCAAGGAACAATCTGGCGGCGGTCCGCTGATTGACTTGGGGGTTCATTTCATTGATCTGGCAATTTGGATGATGGGAAACCCGAAGCCGGTAGCTGTTTCTGGCTGTACCTACCAGAAATTCAGCAATACCGATGTCTCGGATTCGTTCCATGCCGTGTTTGGCGAGAGAAAAGAGAACGGAACGTTTGATGTCGAAGATCTGGCAATGGGTTTTATCCGCTTTGATAATGGCGCGTGCCTGCAAATCGAATTCTCCTGGGCATCCAATATTGAAAAAGAGAAGTTCTTTGTGGAACTGAGAGGCACAAAATCCGGATCGACGTTTGAAAACGGAAAACTGAAGATATTCACTGAGGAAGATGGAAGCTGCATTGATCTAAACCCTGTAACAGTGAACGAAATCGAAGGAATCACCGGGCATGCTGAAAACTTACAGCATTTCGCAAACGTGCTTTTGCGTAATGCCCAGCCTGATTTTCTTCCCGTCCAGGGCGTCAATATGATTAAGATCCTTGAGGCGATGTATAAATCTGCAGATTGCGGCCGCGAGATCTTTCTGTAAGATTCGGAGGAGTAAACGTGAAAGTAACAGTTTGGAATGAAAATATCCACGAAAAGGACAAGCTGGAAGTGCTTCAGAACTATCCGGGCGGACTGCATATTGACCCATGTGAAGCGATCAAATATCTTGGGGATGCTATCTATCACTTCCACGCAAAGGATACAAAAATTGATGCATGTAATACGGCTGTGAACGGCGTCCTTGATACGCAGAGCTATGCGGATGTTCTCAATCGTTCTTGGGTATTCCGGACAGTTGGATACGGGCACGGCAAAGAGGTTTGGAACAATATTATCAGTACCTTAAAAGCAGTTGGTTACGACGGCGCAATCAGCATCGAACATGAAGATGGTTTGATGTCAGCAAAGGAAGGCTTGAAAAAAGCGGTCACGCTCTTAAGAAGCACACTTATTTATGAAAAGGCAGGTGAAATGTGGTGGACATAAAAGTGCATACGCTTGGCATGATCGGCTTCGGCGGCATGGCAAGATATCATTTTGACCATATTCAACCGGACAGCTATCCGAGGGTTCGCATAAAAGGAGTTTTCGATCTGGCTCCACCGGCACGGCAGGCCGGCCATGATCGCGGGACCTATGTATATTCGTCTAAAGAAGAACTTCTTCAAGATCCGGAAATCGATCTCGTACTTGTTGCAACAACAAATGAGGCACATAAAGCACTTTCCATTGAGGCCTTGCGTGCTGGTAAAAATGTAATTTGCGAAAAACCAGCTGCACTTTCTTCCACCGAATTGGCTGAAATCATTTCAGTAGCAGAGGAAACTGGCAAGGTATTTACAATTGACCACAACAGGAGAACAAACCTTGATTTTGTCCTTGCAAAAAGGATCATTGAAAGCGGAAAAATCGGCGAACCGTATATAATTGAATCAAGAGTGGAAGGCTCTCGCGGTATGCCGACGGGCTGGCGAACACTGAAGAATCTCGGTGGCGGCATGATGCTGGACTGGGGGGTACATCTTATTGATCAGCTCCTGTATCTGATCCCGTCTGCGGTTATACAGGTTTATTGTAAAATGTTCAGTCTGCAATACCCGGAGGTCGATGATAATTTCCATTTGACACTGACCTTTGAAAATGGTCTTGTTGCAATCATTGAAGTTGGAACAAATAACTTTGTAACGCATCCCAGATGGTATGTTTATGGAAAGAACGGCTCATTCAAAATTGATGATTGGGATTGCGGGGGTCTGCTCACTTATTGCATAAATAAGGAAGACGTCTGGGATGAGGAAATCTGCTATACGCGCGCAGGATCGACAAAAACAATTGCGCCGAGAAACGAAAACTCGACAAAGAGTGAGATCCTGCAAGCGCCTGAAGATGCCATTGACAGCATCACGGTAGTTTATGACCAGTTCCTGGATGCCGTGGAGGGCAAAGCACAGCTTACGATTACTCCACAACAGGCAATGCGGGTCATGAAAACAATGGAGGCTGCATTCGCTTCTGCAAAATCCGGCAATTCAGAAAAGGTGGTAATCTGATCGCAAAAACAGGGCAGATGTGAGAGATAAATCACATCTGCCTGTTTTTTATACTCTATCCATTTGTTTGTGTCTGCCTGTACTGGCGCGGCGTCAGCCCGAATCTTGCCTTGAACGCAGCTCGGAAATAGGTGGAGTTGCTGTATCCTGTTTGAGCGGCTACTGCATTTGTTGGAATGACCGTTGTTGCCAGAAGCTGCTGCGCGTGTTCCATACGGACAGACTGTAAATACTCTGAGAAGTTCTGCCCCGTCTGGTCCTTGAATACGCGGCTCAAATAGCCTGTGGACACAGAAAGCGCTTCCGCAGCTGCATTCAAAGAAAGGGCTGCATCCGCATAATTATTGTGGATATAGTCGCGCGCAGCCCGAACAATGTAGCTGCTGCTGCGGCTCCCAACAGAATCACTGGCAAGCGAAGATAATGCTGCGAGAATTTCATCCACAGAATCCCCATTTACGTTCGCCTGATAATCTGCTCGCAGAAAACGCGCAAATTCTTTTCTCACAGACGGTCTGCACGCCAACAAAAACTCAGATGCCTGGTTTTCTGCATGATGAACGCCATTCAGAGCAAACACTTTGAAGAAAGCGTCCATTTCCCGATCAAACATTCTGTGCTTCTGAAAGCTTGCAAATGAGTCAAAATAACGGGTCGTACAATAGGGAAGATCACCGGTATATCGCTGTACGACCTGAAGCGCACTTTCTGTAAAAGCTGTATTTGCATTTTCTTTGAAGAACGCAAGGAACGTAAGCGTACTGTTTCTTTTTTCCAGAAAGAATACAGACTGCATGGGCGTATCGCTTTCGCCCACACTTTCAAGATCTCGAATTAAACACTCACTCTGCTCAGCATTTAATAAATTTCCGTTTTCAGAGTTGATATCGACCTCACAGCAACGGAGACTCTGAAAAGGAGCGGAACCGCAGCAAAGCTGAACTCCCTCTAATGGCTGCCCTTGCATCTCATTTTCTGAAAGGGCTTTCAATAGATTCCGATACAGATTCCACTTTTCAACAGAGATGTTCTTCTTTTTTGCGAGTACATCAATACCCTTGCGGATCTCATCCTCAAGTATTTTTGTTGTATATGGCTTCGTCAGAAAACTGTCAACCCGGCTTTCTAATGCCTGCCGCGCATAGTCAAATTCGCGGTACGCTGTGATCATAATCAGGTAGCTGGGATGCCCCTGCTTGTCGATCATTTTTGCAATATCAAGACCTGTTCTCTGCGGCATTTCGATATCTGTAATGATCATATCAACGGTATGATCTTGCAAATATGCTTCGAGCTGCCCGCCATCCTGAAAGACACCTTCAATTTTAATTTGAGGAAAAACTGTTTCAACGACACATTGAATGGAATCACAAATCCGCTGTTCATCGTCAGCAATCACCAGAGAATACATATCAGCGCCGCCTTTCTCATCAGAAAAATCCAACAATAAGTATAACTCAAAGCGCGCCGTTAAACAACACAGCGGTTCAAAGACATAGAATAATCTAACAAAATGTCAATTTTTCAACGCTTTTCGCCTCTCTTTTCTAATGATATTATGAGTACAGCAACAAAAGGAGGAAGCTTTCATGGCATATGAGCGAACCCAATTCACGATTCATTCTGAACGTGGTATTCCCTGTTCCCCGCGTTGGCTTTGCGATGGGCGGCTGAGCTTCGGTTACGACGAAAAGGGCATTCACCGCCTTGAGTACTTTATGCCAGTCAAGGACAATGGCAATCCGATCATATTTCGCCGCGGGATATTCGACTGCCTTCGGTGCAGCGTAAGAGCAAATGGCTTTCGCTATTGCGGTGATTATCAGAATACAGATGTAACACCGTTTAGTCTGTGCTCAGACTGGAGCATCGGTGCGGATAAAGGTAAGTATGGTGTCTACGCCGTCAATGAGGCAGTTGTTTTTTCTTTCGAAAGTGCATTCGATTGCGACTTTGTGCTGTCATGGTATGCCTCAACGCAGTTTATTCCGACTGATAACGGCGAAGTCGATGGCGGAACATTCGGATACCGGCGCTCCTGGCACGATTGGTCAGAGAATGACGGTATGCTGCTGGGCGGCTTTACCGATGCACGAGGAGATGATGCGTATACGTTATATGCGTCGGTCGTTTCCAACGGACAGATGCGGCATTGCCGCAGCACATACAATGACAGACACGAATGCACACTCCATGGGAACGGAACGCAGTATTTCGGGATTCTGTTTGGTACGGATCTGGACAACTTAAAAATGCGCGCGAAGCAGGTTTCACATTGTTTCTCCTCATACATCGAACAACAGAATCGGCGGTATCTGAACCTTCAGGCATGCACGCCGGTACTCCATACAGGTGTTGAAGAACTGGATGCCTTTGCTGCGCTTGCGCCCTATTATCATGAATCCCTGAAGCCACGTGACCTGCCCGGAACAGTACGGGCAAAGACGTCACGTTATTGGGTCTGGGGTTGGGACACTATGATCTCCAATTTGTGTTCGTTTCTTTGGGGCGATTATTCTTACCTCGAACAAATGCTGGACTACTACGCATCCGTCTACGATCCAAACACCGGACTTCCGCACGCCTCCTGTTACGATGGATCAAATTCTACTGTGCCGGCACCATCCTCTTTGGACGGTATTTTTATTGTCCTGCTTGAACAGTACGGGAATCTGTGTAATGATACCTCTCTCTGGCGGAAGCATCATTCTACAGTTGCACAAATGCTGCAGCGGCTCATTGCATCCCAAAGCAAGATACCAGGGCTTTTCGTTGGAACATCATTGTTTCCCGACTTTCCGAAATGTCTGAAAGAGAACGGCCGAGATATCAGCTTGTTTAATAACAGTATTTATTATGCTATGCTGCGCGCTACGGAGCATATTCTTCTTTCAAACGGGGACAGTGCGCTTGCCGCACAAGCGCATGACCTGTTCTGCCAGATGGAGCAGACATTTTTCCGTAGCTTCTTCAATCGTGAAAAAGGGTATTTTGCAAATTCCATCGACGCTGACACATTGGTGCAGCGGGATTGCATCAATTACTGCGGATATTTTTGGGATAGTGATTATCATGAGGAACTCCTTGGACTGTTCTCTGACAAGTGTATCGACAGCGTTCTGAAAAATGCCATGTCGCTGATGTCATTCCGAGCGTTTCCGTTATGGGATGATTCATTTGATGCGGATGCCAACCAATTCCATTGCACATGGGGCGCGGTAGAGGAAGTTCTGCTTCGCCTGGGGAAAAATACAGAGCATCGGGAACCAACCAATCTGTGGATAAAGAAACTGCGCTATTGGATGAGCAAGCTTACTTGTCCGGAAGGAGAGTCCTTTGCATATGAAACAGAAACGCCGGAACTGGATCGCTGGAATTCCGAATCCGGCACTTGGCAGGCATATACGGCGCGCAAATGGTATTCGGAACTGTTTGGTGTTATCCTCGGCCTTTCTTTTGACCGCGGTGGATTGACCTTTTCTGTGCCGCAGATTCAATTCAGCTTATCCAACCTGAATATGTTCGGAAAACGATTCCGCATTCGCACAGAGGGTAGTGGGGACGCGATTGAGTCGATCATTGTCAACGGACATAAGCTGTGCGGCAGTCTGAAGGCTCCGACCGATCTGCTTCTCAGCGACGCAGAGAATGATATTGTGATTGTGCTGGGCAAGCCGCAGATGACCTATCTGGTGAGGGCCACCGACATGGTTTTGACGGATTACTCGATGGATAACGACCGGATCTGCTGCCAGGCAAGTGGTCTCGGCACAAGCAGATTGTTGGTTCACGGAGATGCCGAGATCCTGATCGACGGGAAGCTCTGCCCGACAAAGGTAGCAAGCGGATACACCATTGCAGAAGTGACAGAATGGCTGCCCGATAGAATGCACGACGTGGAAATTGTCAGTAAAATTCTGCACAGATGAATTTTACGGAGGTACACGATGGAAGCAGCGAAGAAAATTGTAACGCTTTCCTTTGACGATGGCGAGATCTATGATAAGCAACTTGCTGCATTGCTGCGAAAATATCATTTGCAGGCAACATTTTATCTCTGCTCCGGCTTCGATGGCGACACCGGAACGTGCGGCGATGGACGGGTCTACCACAAAATGAAGCTGGAGGATGTGCAGGAAACATACGCTGGTTTTGAAATCGGTTCACACAGCTATCTGCACCGCGGCGTCTTGAACACAGCAAAAGGAGAAATTATTGAAAACATCAGGAAAGATATTGACCTGTTTTCAAACTACACATCCCGTCCAATTCAATGCTTCGCCTATCCGGGCGGAGATGTAGACAACGCAGCGATAGAGGTTCTGTCCAAATTTGAATCAATTCGATTTGCGAGAACTATCCCTGTTCCCGATTACATTTTCGCTCCGCCGCAGAGTCCTTACATCTGCACCCCGACCGCGCATATGTTTGACCCAAATATGGAGCAGATCATTTCCGAATTTGAAGCCGCGCCAAATGACGGCATACAGATCCTTCATATATTTGGACATTCCTATGAGATCGTATGGCGGCAGCCGAACGGATGGCAAAGAATCGAAAGGCTGTTTCAACGTCTGGCAGCGCTGGATGCAGCGTTCTTGTGCAATGCAGATGCCTATGATGCAGCTTTCGACAGATTCCTAAAAATGTAGTGAGAAAGACGTGAGTGAATGAAAAAGACAATTCTTCTATGGGATAAAACAGCTTCACCCGAAATGAATACAGAGCTTGACTGCTATCTTCCTGATACCCGAACCAACAGATGCGCTATCGTGATTTTTCCCGGCGGCGGTTATTGGGGCAGAGCCGAACACGAGGGGCAAGGATATGCCACATTTTTGAATGCGCATGGAATTGCAGCTTTTGTGTGCCAGTATCATGTGTATCCGCATCAATTCCCTGTGCAGCTGCTGGATGCGCGGCGCGCGATTCGCTATGTCCGCAACTATGCCGCTCAATTTGGCATCGATAAAGATCAGGTCTATGTAATGGGTTCCTCTGCTGGTGGCCATCTGGCAGCGCTGGTCAGCACTTACTATGAGCCGATTCCTAGCGAAAATGCGGATGCTGTTGATCAGGAGAGCTATATCCCAAACGGACAGATCCTTTGCTACCCTGTTATAAAGCTGCTCGGAAAAGGTGTTGCACACCTTGACAGCGGAAAAAATCTGCTTGGTGACCGTCAGGCTGCGATGGGTGAAGAACTCAGTCCTGATTTAATCGCAAATTCAAAAGCGCCAAAAGCGTTTATCTGGCATACTTTCAGCGATTCCTGTGTGAGCGTTCTCAATTCTATGGATTACGCGAAACGGCTCTGGGCGAATCATGTGGAGGTTGAACTGCATATTTACCCACATGGTGAACATGGGCTTGGTCTTGCCCCGGATGATCCGCATGTAGCGCAATGGTCTGAAAGTCTGCTTCAATGGCTGTCATTGTATGAGTAATAGGAGGACAATATGATATCTACACCAATGATGCTGCTTCTCAACACAGAGGATGCGCAAAATCACGATGAAATTCGAAAGAGCGTGCGTGAAATTGCTCAGGTCGGATTTGATGCGGTCTGTTTGGAGTTCCGTGATAGCCAATATAATGAGTTTGACGCTGTTGGTCAAGCCGCTATGCAAGTCTGTTATGAAGAGGCACGACGCTGCGGGATAGGATTTGTAAAAGTTATTCCGCCCGATCCACCGCAATTCTTGAAATTGCACCCGGAGCTCTGTCGAAGGGTGCTTAAGGAAACTGCTATGACATTTACACCGGAAAATCTTTTGCAGTCATTGGATATACAACTATCCAAAAGGAATCCTTTGCTAGATTGCGCATTTCATATTCGGAAAAATAAAAATGGCGATATTGTAAATGTAGAACGATGCGAAAATGAAGTCAAATATGTGTTCAGTGGGAAGCATATTCAAATTCAAGTAAAGGACGCAGGAGAATATCTCTTTTATTTCTCCTGTGAAACAGAAGAAGCTGATTACGCGAATCCGCAGATAACAAAAATGCTTGACGCATTTCTATCCATTTATGAACCATATATCCTTGATGGCTATGCAATGGATGAATTTGGTGCAGGTATCCGGGAGGCCAATACGTATCTTTCCAGCGAAAGCTTTTTTGCATTATTTGAAGCCACATATGGATACAACCTCCGCGATTGTTTATACTTGCTGCAAAATAGGGGTACCGATACGAAATTCGCAGTTGTACGGTATGACTACTATACACTTACCAATACACTGACTTTGAACTATCAAATGGCGGCACGCGAAAAATTTGAAGCAAAATATGGGAAAGACCTGTTCATAGGGTTCCATCATACTTGGTGGGGCGAGGGTAATTCCGGCGATCTGTGGGCCGGGAATATCGACTATTTCCGGCTGTGCAAAGCGCTGACGGGTGGCTTTGTGGATGCCCAGTATGATACTGAGCGGACGATGCTCTCCATGACCCAGCTTGCTGAGTCCATCGCGCGCTATTCTGATACCGGAAATGCATATAATATGTGTTGGGATCGTTATTGCACACCAAGAAAAATGGACTACTACCACAGAATGCTAGCGGCCCGAAATGTAAAATGGGTTAGCCATGCATTGGCGAAAAGTATACGTAATGCAAGATGGCGATGCAAAGACATCACAGTAGGGTTTAGCAGTGATGTTCAGTTTGCAGGTCTATTTGCTGATAAGCTGATCGATAATCCTCTATGGGGAGATATATCGAAATGTATACGCTGGGAACACTCACTCGAAAAAAAACTATGTGGCGCAAATTCTCCTGCAAAGGTTGCTGTTTTATATATCTGGGAATCCAATGCATTTTTCAACAATGAGCAGATGCACTATCACCGCGCAAGCCTGAAAGCGCTGCTGGACAAGCTGATGACGAATAATATTCCCATTGATGTTGTTCCTAGCTTTGAGACAAACCTGTCGCATTACGACGTGATTTTTGCGCTCTGGCCAAGCATGATGCCGGATTCTCTCTGGCAGACGCTGAAACAGGAAATTGCAGCAGGCAAGCAGGTATATTTCATGGGTCCGCCTGCCTATGTGACGACCAGCGGAAAAGATATATCGGCGGAATTCGAGAAACTGACAGGGTCTCATGTAACAGACGTTAAAACCTATTGCGGTGGATTCGAATACCCAGCATGGGATTTCTGGTTTACAGACAAGATTATCCCCATGAACATCTACTGCGAAGGCGATGAAATCATTGAACGAAGCTGCGGCAATGTACATTATTACGGATATGAAGCACCGCTTACCGAAGCAATGATTGATATCATAGAAAATCTGAGCGACTATAAAACGATTGACAACGACAGAGTGATCAGCAAAGTATATCAGCGCAGTGATGAAAAAATAATCACGCTGACAGGCCGCTGGAGCTGCAAGATCAATATGCGTTTCGCTTTTGAGGGAAATGATATTGAAATTCAGAACGGAACGTTGATTCTGATCTCAGCAGAAAAAAACAAGATTACAAAGCTGTTATCATCAGGCGGCGCTCAAATCTATATCAATGGCATTCGCAGCGACTACGAACAAATATAACCACTATGTATGTAGATATGTGATTGATGTGCATGAGGTGTTTTTCTGACGCTGCGCACATCATCATAAAAACGTGTCAGGACATGTTCGGAACACATTTCCTGACACATTTGAAGTAAGAAAATCAAATAGTTCTGAAAAAGCACACAAGCCGATGTGTGTTTTTTGGATACCGGAAATAGTATAATTATGTCATGGAAACGATTCACCGATGAAGAAGCTGCAGCGTTCTATCAACGCTTCGGCCAGAACATACATTACCTGCGCAAGCAAAAAGATATGTCGCAGGATGAACTTGCAAAGCGCGTTGATTGCAGCCAGAAGTACATATCAAAAATCGAATTAGGGCAGGCCAAGCCAAGTGCTGCCCTCTGTGCAAGAATTGCGGCAGCACTCCAGTGCTCTGCGGATACGCTATTTACGGATCTACTGTCCGGTGAGCAGACAGAGAACTTCATAGTATCTGCTTCTGAGCGGATGCTGACGGATGAGGTGCTGCGCGCAGTAGAAGAATATTTACAGAGAAAGAAATAGCGGTGTTCCGGCGAACACCGCTATTTTTAACCCTCATATTTCTGTTTCCGCATCAGGCGCATCATACCGAGCAGGAATTCCTGCTGCTCGTCCGAAAATGTAGCAGCCAAATGGGATATCTCGCGCAAACGTACATTTTGCTCTTCAAATTCCGGATAGATGAGCCACTCGGTCGGTGCGCCCAGCGTCCGCAGCAGCTTTTCCATTGTATTGAGCGTCGGCCGCCGCTCA